>ERZ772920.1069-NODE-1069-length-14588-cov-14.996517_pt1 | contig 14588 bp, 16 predicted proteins | sample MGYA00511469_ERZ772920 | MGnify/ENA primary metagenome ERZ772920 (study PRJEB29015, sample SAMEA2738069) | human oral metagenome | biome: human oral; feature: human-associated habitat; material: saliva | place: China | collected 2216 ... | reverse complement strand
AAATACCGTTCACCGCTGTTTTGCTACCGTTCACCGATTTCTTTAATTCTCGATAACAAATTTTTCAAGCCATCTACCTGCGGTTTTGTAAATAACACCGCCATCTACCTGCGGTTTTATTGTTGAAATTGTCGCTTGACAAGCCTTTTATACAGTTGTATACTGTAACACAGTTGTAAGATAGAAATTACAACGAAGCACAGACCCACTAAATAGGAAGGAACTAAAATGTGCAAAGAGAACGACATCGACATTACAGAGATTGAACCAACCGAGGAGATTATGAAACTGTGGAGTCTTAATCCTAAATATTCGAGAGAGGAGATTGAATATGTTAAGTGTAAAGACGGAGAGATTAGAGCGTTTGATTTTAAGAACTGGTCGAGAGATTTGCTAAATGATTATTCCGTTAGACCAAAATCTCCGATTGACGAATGTCCTTGCGGAGGGTGGTTCGATTATCGAGAATATACAAAATGTGGTATTGTTAAAAAAATTGTTGATTATTACGGCGATATGATGTATGACGATATTTTGAATTACTTAAAGAGAGCTAGAGAGGTAAACGGAATGTTTTATGTTAAACAGCTTTTAGGTACTAGCTCAGACGCTACGACTTCAGCCTATCTAAACAGACAAAGGAAACTTCCAGTTTGTTGCATGCAAGAGATGTTTTATGATGTGTTCAGTAACATCGATTTCTATAGCCCAAAAGGGCTTGTAACGGAATGCGATGCGGGAGATATGCTTCTGTTTATCCAAAGATGGTACTATCGTTTCTTAAAGGAGTATTGTAATGACTAAGACACAAAAACTACTTGACGAGTTTAACACAAACTACAAAAATCTCGTTGATGCTGGCTACAAGCCAACTGATGATTTAGCTAAGTTCCATAAGCGTGTTAATAGTGGTTATGCTCGCTGGAATACCAAGAAACTCAAAGCTAACACAAAAGATAAACTAGCCGATACGTTTACGTATAGAGGAGGTGTTAGTGCAGCGACACATGCTAAAATCAAAAAGATGGATAAGCGAGCACGAGAAACTATCTCTGAGTTGCAAGATAAGATTCTTCCATTATTTGAGGAACATGGAACAGTATTAGCACTTGATGAATATAAAGCCAGTCCTGCTCTTGAGCGTGTACTCAAAAATCATGAGAAAGGTATTTATAAAGAGTCTGATTTAGATGTACTCAAGTCTAAAGCAAGAATTATGAAGAACATTGACCGTCATTCTCCAGAGAACTTCATTGAGTTACCTAACTTCAATTATAGATACGGTTCAGTTGTTACTCTGGACTCCAAGAATGGCGAAGGCTCAATTGATACGCTTGTTAAGAGTACAGCTTACGATGATTTCAAATTAGGCTTTGATAAGGTTGCTGACCGAGAGTATAAAAATCTTATGAAAGCTATCAATAAGCTCGCGAGAGGTAAGCTACAAGCTGGTTCAGTTCTATCACAACACTTTGGTGAATATCTATCATGGAATAAAGGTTTGAGAGAAAAGTATGTTACCTTCGATAAACACGGAAACCCAAGGGTAGACTTCAAAAAGCTTGTTAATCTTAAACGAGAGGACTTTGACAAGACAGACACTTCACTAAAGTCTCAAACATTTGATAGACTTATTCGAGACATGGGAGACGCTGCGTTTATGAACACAAGCGTTAATCCTAAATACATGCCGTATGCTATCGGTAACGCAAACCGAGCACGAGCCGCAACATACATGGAAAGGATTGACTTCGTTGAAGGAGAGTTTAGTGACGAACTATTAGATAAGATTAAGGACTGTTTTGAGACTATTCTTAATCACTCAGCAATCTTCAAACTGTATTTTGAAACTGGGGCTATCGACTCTGAAACTTCTTATGAAAAAATATTGGACGACGGAGAGTTAATTAACACAGCAGTACGACTCGATGAATTATACGCGGACATTCAGAAAGTAAATCCAGAAAGTGTAGACTCAGTAAATACCTTTATGGACAAGGTAAGTTCTGGATATTATAACCAAGAGCAAGACGCTCAATAAGAAAGGGTGGTTGTTATGACAAACTATTTCGATTATAAAAGGCTAAGTTTAATTAAATTTAAGATGAATAGACAAAAAGTTAGAACAACCACCAACGTTATGTTTGATTCAATTATTACATTTGATATTGAGACTTCTAACGGCTATGTTGATGATAGCGGAGTAGCACGACCCTATAGTCACGACATGTATGAAAAGAACCCCCAGTTCTACTCAAGAGCTAATAAAGTATCTCTACTTTACGTATGGCAGCTGGCTATTGATGATGGTCATATCCATGTATTCATGGGTAGAACCTGGGGAGACTTTAGAAAATTCCTCGATATGCTTACAAATAAGGTATTTGCTCAATTCCAAAATGATAAACTTGTAATTCCTATTTACATTCACAATCTTGGTTTCGAGTTCCAACATCTTAGAAACTGCATGGACGAGGAGTTCAAACAGGAAGACGCAGTATTTGCGAGAGAAGCACGTAAACCTATGAGAGTGAGGTTTAGATACGAGACAAGCACCAGTTCAGTTATTATAGAGTTTAGAGACACGCTCTGTCTCACTCAGAAATCACTTGACCAATGGTGTAAAGACGAAGATTTACCTGTTAAGAAATTACATGAGCCAGACGGGTATTACGATGAAATCCGCACACCACTTACTAAGCTAACCCCAGAGGAGTATAAATACCAGGTTAATGATGTTGTGTCAATGATTCACGGTATTCGTAAATATAAGGAGAAATTTGGTAGCTTAGACGAAATTCCTATGACTCAGACAGGAATTGTACGCCAGAAATGTGAAAAAGCTCTGAAATCAAACAAGGAGTGGACATCTGCGCAACAGAGAGTAACTGATAACATGCCAATTAACGTCTACAAAGACCTACTTAGAGCCTATGCTGGTGGTTGGACACATGCTAACTCTCATTACGTTAACAAGGTAGTTGAAAACGGATTAGCATATGACTTCGCGTCTTCATATCCAGCTGCTATGTGTATGTTCTCCTACCCTAAAGACGAGTGGTTTGTCGTAGACCCCAGTGATTATGATTACTATTTAAGTCTTAATACACGAGACTATATTAGACCATACGTATACTATCTGCACGTCACTTGTAAGAATGTAAAGGCTAAGACGCAAAATACATTCTGGTCCAGCTCAAGAGGTGATGTAGACTGGTTAAAGGAAGTACAGCTAGGAAAAGACCTAAAAATAGATAACGGTCGTATCTATGAAGCTAAAGAGTATAGAGGAGTAATGACAGACCTAGATTGGAGTATCTTCCAGAGAGCTTACGCAATGTCTGATTACACTATCGATTACATGTATGCAGCTGAAGCATCTCCTCTTCCACGAGAGTTAGTAAAACTTATTCTGAAATATTATCAATATAAGACAACTCTTAAAGGTAATGATGCAATGAAGTCTCAGTACACCGAGTCTAAGCAATTTATCAATTCGATTTATGGGATGGCAGTTACCAGAATAATCTCTGACGAAATTGGGTATAATGGTAAGTGGAAGAAGGATAAGCTAGACACAACCGATAAATATTATGAGAGACGCGATGAATGCTCAAACATCTTCCTTGCATATCCTGTAGGTGTATGGGTAGCGGCATACGCTCGTAATAACCTCTGGGAGTTGATTCTACAGTTAGACGTGCATGTAGTCTACGGAGATACAGATTCTCTCAAAGGTCCATTTACCAAAAACGAAATCGAGATTATCAACGATTATAATGACTGGATTGAACTACGTCAGTCTGAGGTAATCAACCACCTACGTCTATTCCCTAATGCTTTCACTCCTAAGACACCTAAAGGTGTTGTAAAGAGCCTTGGCGTGTTTGAAGAGGAAGAGCCTTGGCTAGAGTTTAAGACGTTAGGTGCTAAGAGATATGCTTGTACCTATCTTAAAGAAGACGGAACTACGGAGGTGAAACTAACTGTAGCTGGACTGCCTAAGCGTGCTACTAAAAAGGTACATACTATGGCTCAATTCAATAACCATACTCATTGGACTAACCGAGAGTCATTTAAGAAAACTCACGTCTATAACGACAATCAAGGTATGGTAAAATGGATTGACCGCGATGGAAAAGGCTATGTATCTAACGATAAGTTTGGTATTTGTATCACACCAACTTCATTTGACATGTCAATGACAGACGAGTTTGAAGTATTCTGTAATGTAATTCAAGGAGGAACCTCAACTAACCCATTCAACATTCTCAATAGATAAAACTTGACAAATGAAAAGAAATGTGGTATAGTATACATATGTATTCGGAACTCATAAAGATAAGGAGAATTTTAAAATGAGTGAAGAGACTAAGACGGAAGAGACCGTCGAAAAGAAGACCGATTACACTCAAGAGGAGGTCGTCGAAAATGTTGACATCAAAGAGGTAATTGCTGCTGCTATTGCCGAGATGAAACTCGCACACGAGCAAGAGATGGCTGCTTTGCGAGAGCAACTCAACGCAGAGTTTAAGGCAAAGATTCTCGAAATGTTTACCACCCCAGTCGCCCCAGCCGCTGAAGTCGAACCAGAGGAAGAGGACGTTCCAGAAACTATTGATGATTTGTTCGATATTGTAGAGGAGTAAATTAAATGAAATTGCAACCAAAAACCGAGATTAAGGCTGATGCCCAGACAGTCCTTAACACCATTCGTAACAACATGTCCCCAGCTTTCCGTGACGTTGTTCCTATGGTAAAGACCGCTGCCGATGTTCACGCATTCGGTGATGCAGTACTAGGTTCTGGACAGTGGATGAATGAGTTTACTGGTCTTCTTGGTCAGTACGCAGCTCAGTTCGTTTCCGTTCGTTCTTACAAGAACCCACTTCGTGTATTCAATAAGGGTATGCTCGAGGTTGGCGAGTCCGTTGAGAACATCTATGTCAATCTGATTAAGCCAGAGGGTTACACTGCTGATACTGTTAACCCTGGTGACGTTTTTAAGACTAATCGTCCAGACACTCGTTTCGTATTCCACCCAGTTAATCGTAAGACGCTCTATCGTGTTACCATTAACCAGGACGAGCTTACTCAGGCATTCTCTTCCATTAACGGCGTAACCGACCTGGTATCTCGTGTTATCGGTCGTCTTGAGGATTCCGCACAGCTCGACGAGTTTATCCTTACTAAGTGGATTCTCGCACGCGCATATCTTGATAACGAAGCAGCTGTTAAGGTAACTATTCCTACTCTTACTAAGCTCACTTCTGACGATGCTCTGATTAAGATTCAAGAAGCATCCGCAGATATGACCGCTATTGACTCTAGTGCAAATATCGCTGGTGTTCCTTCCAGCACTCCTGTTGATGCTCAGCACGTTATGATGTGTAACCACGCAGCTGCTGTTCTCCAGGTTGGTTCCCTCGCCCATGCATTCCAGCTTTCTGAAGCAGAGTATCGTAATAACTTCATTGCGGTCAACTCCTTCAAGTTCAACACCGTTGAGACTGAGCGTCTCACCGCTCTTATGAACGAAGCTAAGGAGCAGGGTCTCATTGCAGAGTACACTCCATTCACCGCTGATGAACTCAATAAGCTCGCTAAGGTCGCTGGTGTTGTATTCGATGTCAACTTCCTTATGATTTTCGACCGACTCCATAGAGCAACCACTCAGTACGATGCAGCTCACCTTAACACTAACCAGTTCCTTCACGTCTGGCAGGTTATTTCCTATAACCCATTTGTTAACGTTCGCTACTTCGTCGAGCAGTAAGTAACTATTAACCCCTCCTCGTAAGGGGAGGGGTATTTTTATTGGAAGGAGATGTATGTCTCGAGTATCAAGAGAGCTTGCAGCGTTTGATAACAAACAACTGTATAACTATTACAGAGAGCGCTTAGTAAATATTGCACTTTCACAGTTTGACTGGGACGGACTTCCAGACACTTGTAACCGCAGATACCTAGAGTGGATTCTTCTCACACAGGGTACGGCTGCTTTAATTAAACCAAAAAATACCGATATGTGGGTTTCACTTGGTTATACTAATCAAGGTGTGCTTGATATGTACGGTGACCCCGCTGAAATCAGAGGTGTGAGTGCTATCGGCGGAGCTGATATTGTCCCAGAGGACTTTGAGATTCTCTACGATAATAACACTAAATCCTCGCTCATTACAGGTATTGATTTATATGCACGTCTTTTGTACGAAACACACGCTACCATGCGTAATAACGTATTACAGCAAAACCGACCATATATTATTGCGGCTGGTAATAATATGGCTCAGACCATCGCTCAATTCTTCTCAAGTCTGTTTAACTTCTCACAAGCCATCTCAGTGGGAACTAAATTTGACCCAGATACAGTAAAGGTCTTTAACCTACCGACCGTACCGCAGTATAATGACATTATGGAACACCTCGAAGACATTTGGAATGAAGCTCTTGAAATGCTCGGTGTTACAAATATGTCGTCTAAGAAAGAGCGTATGATTACTGGCGAGGTTCAGATGGCTAAGCAAGCTGCTGATATTACCCTTAATTCTCGTCTCATGAATCGTGTTGAGTTTTGCGAGAGATTGAACAAGAAATATGGTCTAAATGTTACAGTAACCGCACGTCAAGAAACGACTGATACAGAGTTTAAGGCACCAGAGGAGATAGACAATGGCGAATTACACGATAACGATTAGAGAGTATCTCCAGAGTAATTTCCCAGATAAGCACTATTTCCACGAGGAAGATGATACACCAGACATGGTTGAGCTTGCTAATTCAGTTATGGCAGTTATCCCAGAGTATGCTTTGAATACCATCAAAGAGGAGTATCGTCAAGCGTTTGGTTTAATGTTTGTGCTACACTATTTCAATAACGAGATTGGTTTTCAGACACCTCGTTTATTCAAGACTGCTCTGATTGGTAAGTTTGTACAGTATCACGACTATATCAACTCCACGTTAGATTTAGTTAAAGACGGTCTGTTTACCTCTAAGATGACGACAACGAGCGATAGCACCTCGAACGGTAAGTCTCATAATACAAGTAATGGTACGTCTAATACTCTGTCTGATTCTGGTACAACCACACAGCATGTATCAAATAGCAACTCTAACACAAACACCAACACTTCAACAGGTGATAGTAACTCTGGTTTGTCTACGACTTCGGTAACCACACCTACAGGTACTACAACCACCGAGACATCAAATAAAGCAACGACAACCACTCACGGTGCTCATAGTGATAGTCACTGGAATCAATTTTCCGATACACCTCAAAATGGTTTGGATGCTGTCCGCTCTGGTACGTATCTAACGAACGCTACCTATACTGAGGATAATGTAGGTGGTTCAAGCGATACCACAACAGGTGGTGGTTCAACAACTACAACCTCACATCAGAACGAAAAGGTTACTACCACTACAGACCAGGATTTCAATAAGTCTCATACTCATAATACCGAGACTACGAAAGATGTAGGCAGTGGTACATCTACAACAGATGTTAAAAATAACCAAGAGCGTAAAGGCGAATCTAACACTACAACGACTAACACAGGTGACGCTACCTCTGAGAATAAGTCCAAAGGTACGAGCGAAACTATGACGTATAGTTACGATTCGCTTATGGGAACTATCCCTCTGATTGACTTTGTATGGACATTGTTTGACGACCTATTTATGCAAATTTACGACGAGTTTTATTTCTAAGGAGATGTGATGGAAGAAACTAAAGAACCGATTAAAGACCAGTGGCTTGATAAGGCATTTACGATTGATACCACTGTTGGTACATGGCAGAGTGTGTTAGACGCTGTTAAAGGCGGAGTGTCTGGTACTGGTAAACAAGGTCCAGCAGGACCAGAGGGTCCTAAAGGAGAGCCAGGCGAGCGTGGTCCGCAGGGCATTCCAGGACCAGTGGGACCAGTAGGTCCAAAGGGTGAGCCAGGTCCAGCAGGTCCAGCAGGTCCAGCAGGTCCAGTAGGTCCAGTAGGTCCTGCGGGTAGACAGGGCGAGAGAGGTCCTCAAGGTATTCCAGGACCTAAGGGAGATAAAGGTGAACCAGGTGAGCGTGGTCCACAGGGCATCCAAGGACCTCAAGGTATTCCAGGTCCAGCTGGTCCCGCAGGTGGCGGCGCTGGCGGGTCTGGTACTCCAGGTCCGCAGGGTCCTCAAGGTATTCAAGGACCAGTCGGTCCAGCAGGTCCTAAGGGCGATAGGGGTTTAGTTGGTCCAGCAGGACCACAGGGTCCTAAAGGCGACCCAGGTGAGCGCGGATTAGTAGGTCCAACAGGTCCAGCAGGCGCTTCGGGTACTCCAGGACCTCAAGGAGCTATCGGTCCTCAAGGTCCAGTCGGTCCAGCAGGTCCAGTGGGTCCAAAGGGTGACAAGGGCGAGCCTGGTCCACAGGGCACACAAGGTATTCAAGGTCCTATTGGTCCTGTGGGTCCAGCAGGTGCTTCTGGTACGCCTAGAGTGTTTCCTATCACTCAAGGAGTAAATTCCACTACCATACAGGTGCTTATTAACAAAGAGCCTGCACCTATCTCAAAATGCGAGTTGAAGTGGGTTCCAGGTAGTGTGTTTGGTATTCTCGACATCACATTAAATAAATATTATCAAGACACATCTGTTGGAATTTATATGGCTAATAAAATCACCATCACGGATTTTAAACAAGGTTTGAAAACTGCTTTGGTTATACTTAAACCGATTTACGGCTATAATGTGACTAAGGGAATTAGAGGTGATTACGATAGCGCAGACGGTACGGTTGGATTTAGAGGTGATGTGATTGTCTCTACATCACCTAACGTAGTCGGAAGCTCTATTAAACTCGTTGTACCAGTTGTTTATACAGGTGAAGATTTCGTAAAAGAAGTCGGATAATCTCGGTATAATATATCACAAATTGTGGTATACTATATTAGGTCTGAGAGAGTTTCATTCTACGTCTCGTAGCTACGATTGTACGGGGTAAAACCTGCGTAGAGCGGTTGAGAAACAAACTCATTCTTAGGGTGAGACTCCTCAGACCATCTATTAAATATAAGTCTAATGAAAGGAAAAACAATGAAAAACGAGACTTATGATGTTTTGAAGTACGTTGCACTAATTGCTATGCCAGCACTTGCTACATTCGTGTTGACTGTAGGCAAGATTTGGGGTATTGCTAATGTAGAGACGTATGGTGCTACCATCACCGCTACTGGCGTGTTCCTCGGTGCACTGCTTCAGATTTCTTCAGCTAACTATAAAAAGGAGAACTAAATGAAATATGGCGTAGACGTCTCCTATTGGAATGGCGATATCGATATTAGTGGTTACGATTTTGTGATTATCCGTGCTGGTTATGATATGAAAGAGGACCCTCGTTTTAGCGACTATGTGTATAAGTGCAAGCGCGCTGGTGTTCCATTCGGCGTGTATTGGTATAGTTACGCCGTTAACGAGAGTGAAGCCCGCGCTGAAGCTAATCGCTTCCTCGATGTAATTGCTCCTTACGCTAACGATATTAAGGTTGGTTGTTGGCTCGACCAAGAGGATGCCGATGGTTATAAGTCTAACCACGGAATGTCTTATTGGAGTCTCGATTCTATCTCTAATGCTTTCTGCGAGATTATCGAGGGTGCTGGTTATTATACTGGTATCTATTGTTCTCAGAGCTGGCTACAGTATGTAAGCGGTACTTGCGCGCGTTACGATAAGTGGGTAGCAAGCTGGGGTAGTAACTCTGGTTCTCTCGAGAATGATATGAGTGGTTATGGCACTATGCATCAGTACACCAGCAAACCTCTTGACAAGAATGTCTGCTATGTTGACCTTAGTGTGTATGATTTGAGTGGTTCTGGTTCTTCAACACCAGCTCCTGCTCCATCTAAGACCGCTACCGATATCGCACACGAGGTAATCGACGGTTATTGGGGTAATGGCGAGGACCGTAAAGCTCGACTTACTAACGCTGGTTGGGATTACGATGAGGTCCAGGGTATTGTAAACGACCTTTGCGAGCCATCTACTTACACTGTCGAGAGCGGAGACACTCTGTCTTATATCGCTAATAAATACGGCGTGTCTGTGAGTTATCTTGTTGATAAGAATGGTATTTCTAATCCAAATCTTATTTATCCAGGTCAGGTTATTTATCTATAAATCGAGGTGTTTATGTATTTAGACTTCAACATGTTTGTGTCTACGGGAATGACAATACTTACTGGTGCAGGGTTACTATGTAAGTTTTTGAAGTATCGTGATGATACAAATGATATTTTGAAGAGTATAATTTATTCTAATGTTGACTATGTTACTATTAAATCAGAAAAAAATGGTAGTTCAACACACGATGATGTTGAAAGAATCAATAAATTCGTAGAGACTTACAAAAAACTAGGGGGCGACGGCGGCTGTAACCACCTTGTAGATAGATTTAATAAGTTACCAGTATGTCAGTAAATAGTTCTGGTATAACATATGTACTCGAGAGCGGTGGAGTAGATATCTCCGCCGCTCTACAGAAAAAACTCATAGAAATTGCCGCCTGGATGGGTAAACGAGTACCAGAATTAACGGAAGATGATTTCATACTTTATATGATTTCAACAAACAAAGCGAGTAGACTATGATATCTCGAACAACAATAACTGAACTAAAAGGAGCACGACTAAACGAAGAGTTAAACGAAAGAAACTATATTCATATGGTTATAAATCTGTTTAATGATTATTCGGGGGAGTTTTTTAATGGGTCACGACTATATAATACTGCTTTATATGTGTTTTTCAACCCTGTGACAAAGAAAAGTGCCGTCGTGTTTAAATTCGTAAAAAATGTATATAATGATACTAGCACCAGATTCAGTGTGTATTTCCCTAAAAAAATCATTATCATAGCTAATGAAAGAAAATACACGATAGACATAGCTAAAATGTTAAAGTCTAACCCGAAGTATAATTGCGTGTATGCTAACTATACGGATGCTATACACAAAAATCATAATGTGGTAACAGACCATGTGGACGGTAAAACAACAAACAAAGGATATGATTTATTCCCTGCGCGGCTCGTGAACACAGGTGCAGATTATAGCGATGTCCCTAACTATTATAAATTTAATTTTAACGTGCCAGGAGTGAATAGGCTTAATAGTAATCCTAAAAATCCAAGCGACGGTGCAAGAAGCATGCGAGGAGTGGTGGTGTATTTAGATGTCGTCGAGTAAAACAACTATTAGCGAAATCGGGGATAACCTTAATCCGTGGGACGTGGGTAAATGCAATTTCTTTATACCTTTAGCGTCTAACCCCGATGTATATAAAGGATGGAATGGTTTTTATACAACTATTCTCAATAAAACGTATGATGCTAATAAAGAAAAATATGATAAGGACCATAAAGCATTGAACTTTACAGTACAATTATATCCCCAAGAAGCGGTTATGTTTTCTGATTCGCCGTGGGTAACTAATATCTATTTATCTGATAATATTCACGACAGAGACAACATATTTGTAAAACTGTTTCACGGTCGTGATGGCAGTATTGACACAAGACCTGCTCTTGATTATAAGAGGTTTCTGATTAAGACATCAGTATATCCAGGTAAAATTACAAACGCAAGAATGGAATGGAGTGGTCAATAATGGCACAACAACTAATACCACAAGATTCAAACATTACACTATACCGAGACGTAGAGATTACTTCACAACACGAGTTAACATTTTCGAGCAAAGCAGCCCAGAGCGCTTACTTCAATAAGAGAGTTATTAAGACTGTAGACTCTGCTAGCTATATATATCATGAAGGTATGTTAAAAATTAGTGGTAGTCCGTCATTACTCGGACGATGTAATTACATCAGTTTTACTAATCCAACTCTCGATGGAAGGACAATCTACGCAGCGGTATCAGACGTAATCTACATGAACAACGAAACAGTGAAAATTCCTTACGTTGTTGACTGGTGGCAGACATTTATGTTTGAAGCGAAATACCTACCTTGTCAAATGGCTCGTGAGAGTGTTGAAGCTGGTATCATGGAGCATGCTACGAGAGGTGAGCACCCACTACTTGATACGCGTGTCTATAGAACCAATAACTCAGCACCAGAGAGATGGTATTACCAACAGGATTGGACTTGGAATTGGGGTTCGAGTTCAAATAGTTTCCCTTCGGGTCCGAAAAAACCTACTGATTGTTATATCGTTATGGCTATCGCACCGTTTGTTTTTGATGCAGACCGCGAACCAGACTTGTCTTCTTGGATGAATGGATTTACAGCAACGAATGCTACTAACGCTATTAACAATTTCCACAAATGGAAGTTAAACATCCAGCCTTCTATCGCGCTCGGCGAAAACGGTATTCCAGTAAAACCAGGAGAGACATATCCTAACGGCACTATGCTATATTGCATGGACCCTACAGAAATGTACCCGTATAGCACAGGTAATAAAAAAATCTTTAAGCCTGGTACGTATATGGACGTAGGTATTCAGTTGTTTGCAGCTGCGGGAAAGATGCATCAGATTCTAAATGTGTATTACCTTCCAGGTTATGTTTTGAGGTCCCTGTTTACACCAACAATCCTCACATACAATTATAAGCCATATTATAAGGAGTTCCCGTTCAATAGTGCTCCATATTCATATTTAGGTGTAACTGGTCCTCATGGTAACTTAAACCTATTCCAGTATGAGTTGTTTAACCACTATGAGGTTAAGTTTAAGCTAACATCTTCGTTTGCAGGAAACTTTACCAGTTCGCTAATCCCTATGGGTTACAGAGGTCTTGAACTTGACTTTGATAACCGAATCGATATTGCGGATTGGCCTCAAGTTCCGTATAATGTCGATGGTTATCTCGAGACTATGGGTCAAGTAGCTAACACCGCCCTTCAAGCATATGCAAGAACCAACAGTGTGTTTAGTGAGATGGACGATAAGAAAAACGCAGTCAACGGCGCTATTCTCAATACAGCAGCACAGGCTGCCACAAGCCTAGCGTCTGGTAATGTGTTAGGTTTAGGCGCGGTTGTTGGCGGAGCAATGGATATTGGTAGTAAGGCTTATGACGCTTACATTGCAGACCAGAGTAACCAAGCAGCTCTAAACTGGGCAAGCGGTCGAGATACTGTAGATAGGTCAGTTACAGCTCTTGCATACGGTCAACATAGATTCGTACCAGGTAGTGCTAGTGCTCTGTATAAGGAAACTAAACTAAAGTTTACACCTTACATGGTGGTTCCAACACATGATGTAGTTAACGGAGATAGGTTTGTATATGATAACTACGGCATGGAGACACCTCGAGTTGGTTTGCCTTACGTCTTGAGTGAGCAAGGATTTAACACAGGCGGTAGACCTTATTACAATAACAATAATCCGTCTACTACCTACGTTCAAACTAAAGCTATGCACTGCTATGGTCTTCCAGTTCTTGCCACTAACTTTATCAACCAGATGTTCAATAGCGGTATTACGTTTATTAATGGAGATGGTCGATAATGGCTAAAGGTATTTATAAGGAGCATTACGACGGTTCAAGAACTTTCGAGACGGTATGGAGTAACCATATCCCGCTGGCATTTGTAGTGTCAGCGGGACGCTCCGCTGGTAAAACATTTTCGTTTTCTAAGCTATTGTATGAGCGATATCTCGAAACAAAAGAAAAGTTTGTAATCCTCACAAGAATGAAAGGTGAGCTTGGAAGTGTAGCAGAAGGTATCATGAAGGGTATGCTCCAAGTTCTCTACCCAGATATTCAAATTATCGAGACTGTCAAACAAAAGGGCACATACAGTGTAATCACAGCTGCTCGAATGGTAGATGAAGAAATTGAAACATTTGATATTGGATATGTCATTCCGCTTAGAGCAGCTGGACAAATCAAAAATATTTCAAGCACGTTTGTTGACGCTACATGTGCGTTTATGGACGAGTTTCAACCTCTAACAAGCGCTGGCTATTTACCAAATGAGATTGAAATGTTTACCTCAATTCACGCGAGTTTAGCAAGAGGTAACGGAAGTCACAACAGATTCTTTCCTATATTCATGTGTAGTAACGCTATTGACATTTACAATCCTTATTTCGTAGCTACGAGATTAGTTGAGCATATTCAGCCAGATACAAGATTATATATTCCTAAGGATAATATGATTTTGTACGAAAACTGTACAGTCACGGACGTAATTGAACAGCAGGCTGGTGATAAATTCTCAATTCTGTTTGGATTGGATAAGACGATTGAGGATAATGCTTGGCTTGGTGTAAATGACGCGGCGGTGTGTAAACCAGACAACTGGGGTCGTGCAAATTATTTAGCTACACTAATCACCAACACTGGAACATTTGCTATTAAGTATTATCCTAAAGTTGGTTTGACATATATTGACCGAAATGTCGGAGAAAGTTATTGTACCTATTCGACGATGTTAAATGGTGAGATTAACACTCAGTTCATTAAAACAGCACCAGTGTTTAAGCAACTAAGAAAAAGGTTTTCTAGAGGTCAGATGCGGTTCGCAGACACTGGTTGTAAGAATGCCATTATAGCATTATTCATTTAGACCCTCGAAAGAGG
>ERZ772920.1066-NODE-1066-length-14613-cov-11.302377_pt1 | contig 14613 bp, 11 predicted proteins | sample MGYA00511469_ERZ772920 | MGnify/ENA primary metagenome ERZ772920 (study PRJEB29015, sample SAMEA2738069) | human oral metagenome | biome: human oral; feature: human-associated habitat; material: saliva | place: China | collected 2216 ... | reverse complement strand
GCGAAATTCCTTGTCGGGTAAGTTCCGACCTGCACGAATGGCGTAACGACTTCTCTACTGTCTCAACCATGAACTCGGCGAAATTGCATTACGAGTAAAGATGCTCGTTACGCGCAGAAGGACGGAAAGACCCCGGGACCTTTACTATAGCTTGGTATTGGTGCGCGTTATAGCTTGTGTAGGATAGGTGGGAGACTGTGAAGTGGTCACGCTAGTGATTGTGGAGTCGTTGTTGAAATACCACTCTGGTTATAGCGTGTGCCTGAACCTTGGCCCGTGATCCGGGTTAGGGACAGTGCCTGGTGGGTAGTTTAACTGGGGCGGTTGCCTCCTAAATTGTAACGGAGGCGCTCAAAGGTTCCCTCATCCTGGTCGGTAACCAGGTGTTGAGTGTAAGTGCACAAGGGGGCTTGACTGCGAGACTGACAGGTCGAGCAGGTACGAAAGTAGGAACTAGTGATCCGGCGATCCCGTGTGGGTGGGTCGTCGCTCAACGGATAAAAGGTACCCCGGGGATAACAGGCTGATCCTGCCCAAGAGTCCATATCGACGGCATGGTTTGGCACCTCGATGTCGGCTCGTCGCATCCTGGGGCTGGAGCAGGTCCCAAGGGTTGGGCTGTTCGCCCATTAAAGCGGTACGCGAGCTGGGTTTAGAACGTCGTGAGACAGTTCGGTCCCTATCCTCTGCGCGCGCAGGAGACTTGAGAAGGCCTGTCCCTAGTACGAGAGGACCGGGACGGACGAACCTCTGGTGTGCCAGTTGTCCCGCCCGGGGCACGGCTGGTTGGCTACGTTCGGGAAGGGTAACCGCTGAAAGCATCTAAGCGGGAAACCATCTTCAAGATAAGGTCTCCACAAGAAGGACTTGTCCTTTTTGGTAGGCCCCCAGCAGACTACTGGGTTGATAGGCCAGAAGTGGAAGACCGGCAACGGTCTGTGAGCTGACTGGTACTAATAGGCCGACACAAACAACAACACCCCCACCACAGGTCGAGTCCCTGAGGGGGTGAGTAACACGGTAAGCGCGAGCGTCCACTATACGGTCCACACCCAACCCACACCACCAACCACACACACCACGCCGCGAGCATGCGTGAGTGCGGGTCGGCAGGCGGCCACACGGATAACCGAATAACCGCACCAGAGACGAACGGTCATCACGCACTGCTCATGTAGTCGTCTCGGTGGTCACAGCGACAGGGAAACGCCCGGTATCCATCCCGAACCCGGAAGCTAAGCCTGACAGCGCCGATGGTACTGCACCCGCCAGGGTGCGGGAGAGTAGGACACCACCGAGCACACACTTGAATAAGGTTCAGCCCCCGGGGGACTCCACAAAGGAGCACCCCCGGGGCTGAACCGTTGTCTGCCGGAGCGCTCATCTTCGCCTCGAATCTCCACAATGCTACGGCCCGCCCCTCCGAAGCCCTCCGCTCGGACACGCACCACACCACGTGTCGCCGAGTCCCGTTACGCCTGAGCACCTCGGCCCAGGTAGGCTCCTCTCAGGTAAACGACAGCACCAGGGCAACTGGCGGCAGTGCCAGAGTGAAAGAAGGACCATGGCGTATCAGGACCGTCAGCACGGCTCGGACCACAGCGAGGCAGGCCGGCGTCGCCGCAACGATGAGCGTCACGGCTTCGGGGCACGTCGCCGTTTTACAGGGGAGGACGGTCGCCCTCGTCGCAGTGATCGGGCGGGACAGGACGACGATTCCTCCGGCTCTCGGGTGCACTCCCAGCGGTCGAACCGCGGGGAGCACTCTGCTCGCGGCGATCGACGGCACCGTGACGACTGGCGCGACGAACGGCGTCGAGACGGTGAGGGCGGTAGCAGGCGTGGCGACCGCAATGGTCACAGGCCAGGTCGTTTCAACGACCGCTCCGGGAGGAATGACTCGCGCGACAGGCGAGACGATCGTCGCGGTCGTCCTCCGCAGCGTCAGCGCGTCCCCGAACCCAAGGTCCCGGACAACGTCGAGCCGGCTGATCTTGAACGGGGCGCCAGGGCCGAGCTGCGCGCCCTGGGGCGTGCTAACGCTGAGAACGTTGCCCGGCACCTGGTCATGGTTCAGCGCCTCCTCAACGACGAGCCTCAATCCGCCTACGAGCACGCGCGCTACGCCGCCTCCCACGCGGGCCGGGTGGCCGTCGTCCGGGAGACGGCCGGAATCGCGGCATATCTCGCCGGCCACTACAGCGAGGCGCTCCGAGAGATTCGCGCCGCCAGGCGCCTGTCCGGTCTCGACCTGCACCGGGCCATCGAGGTCGACTGCGAGCGAGCGCTGGGTAACCTCGACAAGGCCCTCCAAGCCGCTCAAGCGGCAGACCCTCGCCAGCTCGACGACATTGAACGGGCCGAGCTGGCCATGGTCGTCTCCAGTCTTCGCCACGACATGGGCCAGACTGATCTTGGCCTGCTCATCATCGAGGACGCCATCAGGGCGCGTCCCTCCGACAGCGACACCCTCAGACGCCTGCACTCTGTGCGTGCCGACAGGCTCGCAGAGCTCGGACGCAACCAGGAGGCTGAGGCCATCCGTGACCGGATCGGTCCAGAGCCGGTTGAGGAGGATGAGGTCGAGGTCTTCGACATCGAGGACGACTATGACTCCGAGGCCCACGAGGAGAGCACCCCGGAGAGTTCCGGCACTCAGCCCGCCACGGATTCCGACGGGGACACGATCGGTGATGCAGTGAGCGAGACGACCGAGACCTCACAGGCTCCTGGAGAGCCGGCTCAGGACGAGGCCTCACTGGACCTCGAGGAGCACGACGAGCCTGTGGACCAGGATGAGGACGCTCAGTGGTCGCAGTCCTTCGCCGAGCGCGTTGAGGCCGAGATGGCCGAATTGCTCCAGGATGCGCAGGACGCGCCGACGCCTTCCACCAACGCTTCTGAGGAGCCCCGATGACCATGCCCCAGGCCTGTGATACCGCCGCCCCTGCGACCCTGCTCGGCAGCGAACAGCCCCTGTGCACCGCCTACGATGTCGCCCTGCTGGACCTCGACGGCGTCTGCTTCGCCGGTCAGGCTCGGGTTCCCCACGCGGCGGACAACGTCAACGCCGCCCGCAAGGCCGGAATGCATCTGTCATTCGTCACCAACAACGCCTCACGGGCGCCCCAGACGGTCGTGGACAAGCTGGCGGACAACGACATCATTGCCGAGGCGTCGGAGGTCTTCAGCGCCGCCATGGACGCGGCCGCCATGCTCACCGAGCATGTCGAACCGGGCTCCATGGTGCTCGTCGTCGGCGGCGACGGCGTCCGCCAGGCCCTCCTCGACGAGGGCTTCCAGGTGACCAGCAGTGCGCAGGACGGGCCCGTGGCCGTCGTCCAGGGCTGGGACCCTGCGGTCGACTGGGCGCTGCTGTCCGAGGGCGTCTACGCCATCAATGCCGGGGCCCTGCACGTGGCCACCAACCTTGATGCGACCCTGCCCACCGAGAGGGGCTTCGCCCTGGGTAACGGCAGCCTCGTGGCCGCCATCGTCCATGCCTCCGGTAAGGAGCCCCTGGCCGGGGGCAAGCCCTTCCCAGGCATCTACACGCGTGCCCTCAAGCGGGCCGGTGGTACCAGGCCCTTGGCGGTCGGCGACCGGCTCAACACTGACCACGTCGGGGCCCGGGCCGCCGGGATCCCGGGGCTCCACGTCCTCACCGGTGTCTCCGACGCGCGAGACGTCATTTGCGCGCCGGCCACCGAGCGTCCCAGCTTCCTCCACACCGACCTGCGTGGCCTGACCGAGCCCCACCCCGAGCCCGTGCGAGTCGAGGTCGACGGCCAGGTGTGGTGGCGGGTCGGCAACCGCAGTGCCCGAGTCCTCGGCTCCCGGCTCGAGCTCCAGGACTTTGGCGCTGTGACGTCCCCGGACGGCAGTGCGGTGCGTATCGACCTGGACTCCTACCGGGCGCTGGCCGTGGCCGCCTGGGACTGGGCAGACGCTCAGGGCCGCCAGGGTGAGGCCGCGACGCTGGAGGTGCCCGAGATCGAGGTGATTGAGCCCTGAGACCCCGGACGGGGCCGGTGAGGCTCCTACCGGAAGAGATGAGGGACCACAGCGCCAACGCGAGCAATGTCGATGGGAGTCAGGAATGAGCGGCAACGAGTCGAGAACCGACGTCGGGGAGGAGACGCCGGCGACGGCGGACTCCGCATACCGGCCGGCTCCTCGGCCGCCGGTGCCTGCACCCCCGCGAGCCGACGTCGCCCTGACGGCGGCCCAAGGCCTCCACGACCACACCGATGAGCTCGCCCAGATCGCTCAGATGCCCCTGGAGGAGCGCGCAGCCGCCCTGGCCGCCATTCACGAGGACCTCGCCTCTGTCCTTCACAAGGCGGAAGGCTGATATGGCCAGGCTCATCCGCATCGACTCAGAGCTCGTGCGCCGCGGGCTGGCCCGCTCCCGCACCCATGCCGCCACGCTCATCGCCGACGGTCACGTCACCCTCGACGGCGAGGTCGTCACCAAACCCGCCCGTCAGGTCAACCCGGCCCAGGCCATCGAGATCCTGGTGCCCTCAGCAGACGACTACGTCTCCCGCGGTGCCCACAAGCTCGCCGGCGCGCTGGACGCGCTGGGCCGCCGCGGCCTGGCACCCCGCGTCGAGGGACGCCGCTGCCTGGACGCCGGCGCCTCGACCGGCGGCTTCACCGACGTCCTCCTGCGCCGCGGTGCTGAGCACGTCGTGGCCGTCGACGTCGGCTACGGCCAGCTGGCCTGGTCGCTGCGCTCCGACCCCCGCGTCACCGCCCTGGACCGCACGAACATCCGCACACTGGATCCCGAGGTCGTCGCCCCCGCCCCGGAGCTCGTCGTGGGAGACCTGTCCTTCATCTCCCTGACCCTGGTCCTCGAACCGCTGCTGCGCGCCGCGGCCGACGACGCCGACCTCCTGCTCATGGTCAAGCCCCAGTTCGAGGTGGGCAAGGACCGGATCGGGCACGGGGGAGTGGTGCGCGACCCAGAGCTCCATGTGGACACCGTCATGACGGTGGCCGAGCGGGCCCACTCCCTGGGCGTGGGAGTCGAGGCCGTGACCGCCTCCCCTCTGCCAGGACCGGCCGGTAACGTTGAGTACTTCCTGAGCATGCACGCCTCCCGCGCCGGTTGCCCCGGGGACCTGAGCGGGGACGAGCTGCGCTCCAGCATCGAGGACGCCGTCGCCGCCGGCCCCGCGGCGGGCGGTACACGACGACGCAGAACAAGGACCCACCCATGAGCAAGCTGAGCCCCTCAGACACCAGTGCTGCGGCGCGGCCGGCCGACTCCGTCGACCCTTCCGACTTCGCCGCTCTTCACCGGTCCTCGCAGCAGCCGGGTACGGAGCAGCACGGCCGGAGGATCTCGCGTGTCATGCTGCTGCAGCGCGAGCTCAACGACAAGCCCGTCCCCGTCCCCAGGCCCAGTGCTCCCACGGCCAGCGCCGTGGCCCGGGCCTCGGAGGCGCTGCGTGCCCGAGGTGTTGAGCCGGTCGGACCGGACTGCACCGACCACATCGACCTTGTCCTGGTGCTCGGCGGCGACGGCACGATCCTGCGCGCCTTCGAGATCGCCCGCGAGCGGGACATCCCCCTGGTGGGCATCAACACCGGCCACGTCGGCTTCCTGGCCGAGGCCGACCCCGACGGCATCGAGCAGGTCGTCGCGGATCTGGTCGCCGGCCGCTACACGGTCGAGACCCGCACCACCCTGGACGTGGAGGTCATCTGTCCTGACGGGACGGTCACGCGCGACTGGGCACTCAACGAGGCGGCCCTGGAGAAGCGCGACCGCGCCCGCATGATCGAGGTCGCCATCGGCGTCGACGGCCAGGCCGTCTCCTCCTTCGGCTGCGACGGCCTCATCATGTCCACCCCCACCGGCTCGACCGCCTACGCCTTCTCCTGCGGGGGCCCCGTCATCTGGCCCGAGGTCGAGGCGCTCCTCCTGGTGCCGGTGGCCGCGCACGCCCTGTTCACCCGCCCCCTGGTCCTGGGCCCCAACTCCTGCATGGAGGTCGTCGTCCAGCGGGTGGGCTTCGGAGGCGCCGAGATCTGGTGCGACGGCAGACGCAGCCTGGACGTGCCGGTCGGCGCCAGGATCCGGGTCACCCGGGCGGAGCGTCCGGTACGCCTGGCACGTTTCAACCAGGCCCCCTTCGCCAGCCGCCTGGTGCGCAAGTTCGACCTGCCCGTGGAGGGCTGGCGGGCCTCCAGCAGCGCCGATGAGGCCTACTCACCCGAGGAGGACGCGCTGCACCAGCCGATGGTCTCCTCCGCCGACACGAGCACCGACGGCGGAAGCCGGCCGGACTCCTCGGGAGGGACAGCGTGATCGAGTCTTTGCACATCGAGGACCTCGGTGTCATCGAGGAGGCCGATCTTCCCCTCAGCCGCGGCCTGACCGCCCTGACCGGTGAGACCGGCGCCGGCAAGACGATGGTGCTCACCTCGCTCGGGCTGCTGCTGGGGCAGCGGGCCGAGACCACCATCGTGCGCACCGGTGCCGAGCGCAGCCTGGTCGAGGGCGCGTTCCTGGTCGACCCGGACTCGCGTGTCGCCGCCCGTGTCGTCGAGGCCGGGGGTGATCTCGACGACGACCTCCTCCTGGCCTCTCGCACGGTCCCCGCCTCCGGACGCTCCCGCGCCTACCTGGGAGGGCGCTCCGTGCCGGCCTCGGTCCTCAGCGAGGTCGGCGGCAGGCTGGTCTCCGTCCACGGTCAGGCCGACCAGCTGCGGCTGCGCTCGACCGCGGCCCAACGCGCTGCCCTGGACTCACTGGGCGGCCAGGACCACGCCGCCCTGTGCCGCCGCTACGCCCGGGCCTACCAGGCGCGCCGACAGGCCGACCAGGAGCTCCAGGAGTGGCAGGCATCCGCTCAGGCTCGAGCCGTCGAGGTCGCCCAGCTGCGCACCTGGCTCGAGGCCCTGGAGGAGGTCGACCCCCGCAGCGGTGAGGACCGGGAGCTGACGGCGGAGGCCGAGAGACTCGACCACGCCGAGGACCTGCGCCGGGCCGCCACCGGGGCCCGCACCGCACTCAGCGGGGAGGAGTCCGCCACCGGGCAGGCGCCCGACGTCGTCTCCCTCATCGCCTACGCCCACCGCAGCCTGGCCGCCGAGTCCGACCGCGACCCCGCCCTGGCCGAGCTGGCCACGCGCACCCAGCGACTGGGCATCGACGCAGCCGATATCGCCGCCGAGCTGGGCGGGTACCTGTCCTCGCTGAGCGCCGACCCGGCTCGCCTCGCCCAGGTCCAGGACCGCCGCGGAGAGCTCGCCCGCGCGTGCCGGGAGATCGGCGGGCCTCAGGAGCAGCTCGACGACGTCGACGCCCTCCTGGCCTGGGGCCAGCGCGCCGCCGCGCGCCTGGCCGAGATCGACGGCCCCCAGGACACCGCCACCGTCCTGGCCGAGCGCCTGGCCGCCGCTGACGAGGAGCTGGCCGGTGTTGGTGCCGAGCTGAGCCGGGCGCGTCAGCAGCTCGGCGAGCGCCTTGAACAGGCCGTCACTGCAGAGCTGGAGGGCCTGGAGATGAAGGGCGCTCGGCTCGTCGTCGAGCTGGACCGGCTTGATGAGCCCGGGCCCACCGGCCTTGAGAGCGTCGCCCTCTTACTCGTCTCACACCCCGGCGCGCCAGCCCTGCCCCTGGGAAAGGGGGCATCGGGAGGCGAGCTGTCCCGCATCATGCTCGCCCTGGAGGTGGTGCTCGCCGACGCCGCCGCCCTGTCTCGCCCCTCGACCCACACCCGCACCCTCGTCTTCGACGAGATCGACGCCGGGGTGGGAGGCCGGGCCGCCCGGGAGATCGGCAGGCGCCTGGCCCGTCTGGCGCGACACCACCAGGTCATCGTCGTCACCCACCTGGCGCAGGTGGCGGCTTGGGCAGACACCCACCTCGTGGTGCGCAAGGAGACCGTGACCGAGCCTGAGTCCCGTCCCGGCCCCTCAGAGGCGGCCGCAGGGAATGTGAGAAAGTCCCAGCCGGAGCGCACCCGCACACAGGTGTTCGTCGTCGAAGACCAAGAGAGACAACGAGAGCTGGCCCGAATGCTCTCCGGGCACGAGGACTCCCAGGCCGCGGTCCGGCACGCCGCTGAGCTTCTCCAGGAAGCAGTCATGGGACAATCCGAGCCGTGAGGAATCCCTTCCGCAGAAAGTCTGCGTCCGTCTCCGAGCATCCCAGCGGTGTTGTGCGCGTCGATGCGCGCACGAAGAAGCTCACCAAGCGTCTCCAGCCCGGGGAGATCGCCATCATCGACCACACCGACCTCGATCGGGTGGCCGCGGAGGCGCTGGTGGAGTGCGGCGCCTCGGCGGTCCTCAACGCCTCCCCGTCCATCTCCGGGCGCTACCCGAACCTCGGCCCCGGCATCCTCCTCGACGCGGGAATCCCGCTCGTGGACGACCTGGGCCCCGACATCATGCGCCTGCACGACGGCCAACGCATCACCGTCGAGGACGGCTCGGTGCGGGTCGAGGGCAAGGAGCAGGTCATCGCCGAGGGAGCGGTCCAGACCAAGCAGACCGTCGCCGAGGCCATGGACGAGGCTCAGAAGGGCCTGTCCGTCCAGCTGGAGGCCTTCGCCGCCAACACCATGGAGTACATGCGCGGGGAATGGGACCTGCTCCTCAACGGCGTCGGCATGCCCTCGCTGACCACGCAGATGAGCGGCAAGCACGTCCTGGTGGTCGTGCGCGGTTACTCCTACAAGGAGGACCTGCAGGCGCTCAAGCCCTACATCCGCGAGTACAAGCCCGTCATCATCGGTGTCGACGGAGGCGCCGACGCCGTCCTGGACGCCGGCTTCAAACCGACGCTGATCGTGGGCGACATGGACTCCGTATCCGACAAGGCACTGACCTGCGGCGCCGAGATCGTCGTCCACGCCTACCGCGACGGACGCGCCCCGGGCCTGGCCCATGTCGAGGAGCTCGGGGTCGAGCACCACGTCTTCGCCGCCACCGGCACCAGTGAGGACATCGCCATGCTCATGGCCGATGAGGCCGGCGCCGAGATCATCGTGGCCCTGGGGACGCACGCCACCCTGCTGGAGTTCCTCGACAAGGGACGCGCCGGCATGTCCTCGACCTTCCTGACCCGGCTCAAGGTCGGCGGCCGCCTCATCGACGCCAAGGGCGTCTCCCAGCTCTACCGCACCCGCATCTCGGGGTGGTGGCTGCTGTTCCTGGCCCTGGCGGGCACCTTCGCCCTGGCCATCGCCCTGATGTCCACCCCCGGTGGACAGACCTTCCTGGGCCTGTCCGGCGCCGTGTGGGACGACGTCGTCAACTTCTTCCGCTCACTGCTGGGCCTGGCCCCGAACTCACCCACCGTCTAACGACCCCCGCCCATCTGAGAGGCAGCCCCTCTCACGGTCATCTTCAAGGTCTTCAACCATGATCGACTTCCGCTATCACCTGGTATCGCTCATCTCCGTGTTCCTGGCCCTCGCCGTCGGGGTCGTCCTGGGTGCCGGCCCGCTGCAGAACTCCCTGGGAACCGCGCTCAACGACCAGGTCACCGCCCTGCGTGAGAACCGCAACGCCACCCAGGCCAAGCTCGAGCAGACTGAGACGGCCGTCAACGAGCGGGACTCCTACATCACTCAGGCCGCCACCAGCCTCCTGCCCGGGACCCTGGCCTCCAAGAACGTGGCCATGGTGCTGCTGCCGGACGCCAAGGCCGAGGACGCCGACGCCATCGCCGCCCAGCTCAAGAACGCAGGCGCCACCGTCACCGGCCGGGTGAGCCTGACCAGCACCTGGGTGGACCTGTCCCGGGAGAACTACCGCTCCACCTTCTCCGGACAGGTCCAGGGGCACCTGGGCAGCACCAACTCCAAGGACGCCAACGGCATCCTGGGGGAGGCACTGGCCAAGGCCCTGACCGCCAACGACGACTCCTCCCGGGTCCTCATGGACATGCTGTCGGTGACAGTGGACAAGTCCGGCACTCCCTTCATCTCCGTGGACTCCACGCCCACCGCTGCGGCTGAGATGATCGTCGTCGTCGGGCCGCGTCCGCAGGCATCCTCCGGCAAGGGAGCAACCGTCGAGGCCTCGCCGGGCGAGGACCCCAAGGCCTGGGCCAAAGCGCTGGAGGGCACAGCCGGTAGGGCGCCCACAGTCGTCGTCGGCTCCGCCGACGGTGACGGCGGCGTCGTCGGCATCATCCGCTCCGAGAAGGCGAAGGTGACCACCATCGACTCCGTCGGCCAGATCGCCGCCTCCGTCTCCACGCCCCTGGCCCTGGCCTCCACCCGTGCGGGAACCACCGGGCACTACGGCTTCGACAAGGGGGCCGAGGCAGTCATGCCGCCAGTGACCAAGTAGTCCCTGTCCTCAGCGACGCAGGTGACCCAGCCGGCCCGGGCGCTGCGGCCGCGTCATGGGTGGCGACGCCGCGATCGGTCCCCGCCCTGCCTTAGGCTGAGTCCATGGCTGGCACGATCACGCGAGTAAGCTCCTGCGCCCGAGACCTGGCGAGGACGGGTCTCAAGGCGGCGGGCACCGCCCTGTCCTGGTCCACCTGTTTGGCGCCCATTGCCCAGAGACTGGAGCGCACCAACTTCCACGGCCGCACCGTGAGCCTGCGCGGGGGAGTCGGGGCAGCAGCCGGCGCCGTGACGACTGGGATCGAGGCCGGCAGGCTCCTGCGGGGCAGGACGGGCTCATCCTCACGGGCAGGACTGGCCGCCACCATCGCGGCTGGGGCCGGGGGATGCGCCGGCCTGGTCGACGACCTCGATGCCGGGGCCCACGACGGCGACACCCCCGCCAAGGGCCTCAAGGGTCACCTCACCGCCCTGGCCCACGGGCGCGTCACCACCGGAGCCCTCAAGATCGCCGTCATCGGCTCAGGGGCGCTCGTCGGCGGTGTCCTCCTGGCCCGCCACCGAAGCACGGGCGCCGGCGCACGTCCGCTGGCGTCCAGCGCCGTCGACGCCGTGTCCAGCGCCGTGGTCATCGCAGCCTGGGCGAACCTGCTCAACCTGCTCGACCTGCGCCCCGGACGGGCGCTCAAGACCGCCTGCATCGTGAGCACCCCGCTGCTGGCCACCCCCGGACGCGACGGCGAGCCCACCCGGATGCTGGCCGCGGGCACCCTGGGAGTCAGCCTCGCAGCCCTGCCGGAGGACCTCCTGGAGAACACGATGCTGGGGGACACCGGGGCCAACGCCGTCGGCGCCCTGCTGGGCACCGCCCTGGCCTGCCACCCCCACGCCGCGGTGCGCGCCGGGGCCGCCCTGAGCGGGGTGAGCCTCATCCTGGCCAGCGAGAAGGTCTCCTTCTCCCGCGTCATCAGTGAGACCCCGGTGCTGGCCGCACTCGACGGGCTGGGACGCCGCCCCTGATGACGTACCAGCAACGCCGCGGCGGCCTGCTCTCAGTGGCCGGGTCCGTCGCCGGCCTGACCCTCGTCTCCCGCGTCCTGGGGTTCCTGCGCTGGCTCGTCCAGGCCGCCACCGTCGGCACCGGCACGGTGGCGGGCGCCTACACCACGGCCAACCAGCTGCCCAACACCCTCTACGAGGTCGTCGTCGGCGGGGTCCTGGCCGCCACCGTCGTCCCGCTCCTGGCGGCACCGATCGCCGCGGGCAGGCGTGAGGAGGTCACCGCCACCGCCTCGGGGCTGCTGGGCCTGGTCCTGGCGGTCCTGACCCCGCTGTCCCTGGGGCTCATCGTCCTGGCCGCCCCGATCGCCTCCCTGTTCCCCACCTCCCAGGGCGTGGACCCGACGCTTCAGCATGAGCTCGTCGCCTCCTTCCTGCGCATGTTCGCCCTGCAGGTGCCCATGTACGGGGTGGCCGTCGTCCTCACCGGCGTCCTCCAGGCTCACAACCGCTTCACCTGGCCGGCGCTGACACCGATGCTCTCCAGCCTCGTGGTCATGGCGACCTATGGTCTCTACGGGGTGCTGGCCGGCGGCGACGACGTGGCCGCCTCCTGGCTCGCCCTCCAGGTGCTGGGCTGGGGGACGACCCTCGGGGTGGCCGCCCTCAGCCTGCCGCTGCTGTGGCCGGTCCACCGGCTGGGGCTGGGTCTGCGCCCCACCCTGAGACTGGGGGGCGCCCAGGCCCGGCGGGCGCTGCGGCTCGGCGGGGCCGGGGTGTGGACGATCCTGGCCCAGCAGGTGAGCGTCCTGGTGGTCCTGGCCATGGCCCGTTGGGGTGGGCAGACCGGAACTGCTGCGGTCTATCAGTACACGCAGGCCGTCTACGTCCTTCCCTACGCGGTGCTGGCCGTCCCCTTGGCCACCGTCCTCTACCCCCGCCTGACCGCCGCCTTCGAGGCCCGCGAGCTGTCGGCGGGCAGTCCCGGTGGCACAGGCGAGGAGAACGTCAGGAGGCTGGTGACCACCTCCACGGCCCTGGTCACCGCCGTCGCCGTGGCCGGAACCGCCATGCTGCTGGCCGCCAGCGCCGCCGCCGAGCGCTTCTTCTCCTTCAAGCAGGTCGACGGGATGGGCCAGGCGCTGGCCGTCCTGGCTCCGGGACTGATCGGCTACGCCCTCATCTACCAGGTCACCCGGGTCCTGTTCGCCGCCGACCGCTCTCGGCCCGCCGCTCATGCCACCGCGGCCGGCTGGCTGACCGTGGCGGTGGCCTGTGCCGCCTGCGTGCGCCTCATGGCGCCCTCGGGTGGGGACGGGCGCGCCACCCTCGTGGCCCTGGGAATGGGCACGACCATTGGGATGACGGTGGCGGGAGCGAGCCTGCTGATCGTTCTGGCCCGAGTCATGGGGGGCCGGGTGCTGCGCGCGACCCTGACCGCGCTCGGTGCGGGGCTGCCCGTGGCCCTCGTCCTCGGGCTGGCCGTCCGAGAGGCGACCACCCGCGTCACCTCCCTGCCCCTGGCCGTCATCACCGCCGTGATCGGTGCCGCTGCGGCCGCGGCCCTCGTCCTGGTGGTCATCCACCTGGCTGACCGCAGCCTCCTGGCATCGGTACGTGGCGGCAGGCCGACGGTGACAACGAAGGACGACAAGGAGCAACCATGAGCGACGTCGACGCCACGAACAAGCCCGGTGCCGTACAGGACCCGCAGGTCGGACGCCGGAGGATCCTCCAAGTGTGTGGATCAGCCGCCGGAGGGGTGCGGGCCCACCTGGCCGACTGCGCCCGGCTCCTGGCCACGACGTCATTGTCGAGGCGCCCGCCGCAGTCCTTGACTCGCTGGATGTCGAACCGGCTCGCGCCGAGGCGCTCGAGATCGGCCCACGCCCCAGCCTCAACGACACCCTGGCCGTGGCCAGGCTGCGTCGCCTGGGCCGGCGCGCCGACGTCCTTCACGCCCACGGCCTGCGAGCCGGGGCCCTGGCCGCCCTGGCCCTGGGACGACGCCGCCGCGGACGCACGCGGCTGGTCGTCACCCTCCACAACCTCACCGTCGGGGGGCGCCTGACCACCTTGGTGGGGGACAGGCTCGAGCGGCTCATCGCCCGGCGCGCCGACCTCGTCCTGGCGGTCAGCCCCGACCTGGCCGAACGGGCCCAGGATCTCGGCGCCCCACACGTCGAGCTCGCCATCATCCCCGCGGTGCCACCCCAGCAGCCCGCTGAACCGGGCGCCTCCGACGCGGCCGCGGCGGAGGATGCCTGGCCGCGAAGCGGGGCCCGCCTCCTGACCGTCGCCCGCCTGGCTCCCCAGAAGGGCCTGCCGCTGCTGCTCGAGGCCGCCGCGATCCTCTCCCGCGAGGTCGACGCCGGCCGGCTGACCGCCTTCACCTGGGCCCTCGCCGGGGACGGCCCCGGCCGCGAGCAGGCCGCTGAGCGCATCGCCGCCGAACAGCTCCCGGTCACCCTCCTGGGGCGGCGAAGCGATGCTCCGGCCCTCATGGAGGTCGCTGACGTCGTCGTCCAGACCAGCCTGTGGGAGGGCCAGCCCCTCACCATCCAGGAGGCTCTGCGCGCAGGCACCGCGATCGTGGCCACCGACGTCGGAGGCACCGCCGTGACCGCCAGGGGAGGAGCCGTCCTCGTGGCTCCCCAGGCCCAAGCCATCGCCGAGTCGCTCGGAACCCTCCTGAGCGACCCCGAGGCCCGCTCCCGCGCCGCCGAGCGCGCTCACGAGGCGGCGGGGCGCCTTCCCGGGCTCGAGGACCTGGCGGCCCAGTTGCGCCAGGCGGTCCTCGACCTGCACTGAGCCGCCCTGCCCCGAGCGGTAGCATCGTGGTGCCCGAGCGCCCAGCAGCGACGACGCCGGCAGCGAGAATGAGGAGCCAATCGTGGACCACCCGGTGACTAAGACCCGCAGGAGCGAGGGATCCGAGAACAACCTCGCTGACAAGCGCGAGTCGGGGCGGGAGCTGGTCTCCAGCGAGCGGGTCTGGAGCGGGCCGATCTTCGCCGTCGACGCCGACCATGTGCGCCTCGCTCCCGGCCAGGATCCGGTGGCCCGTCAGGTCGTCGTCCACCACGACGCCGTGGCCGTCGTCGCCCTGCGCGAGGGCGAGGCATCCTCTCAGGCCGACGGCGCCGCGGAGATCCTTATGGTGCGCCAGTACCGCCATCCCGTGCGCGCCTGCCTGTGGGAGATCCCCGCGGGACTGCTCGACGTGGCGGGGGAGGAACCGGCCGTCGCCGCCGCCCGAGAGCTCGCCGAGGAGACCGACTACGAGGCG
>ERZ772920.1065-NODE-1065-length-14619-cov-5.559736_pt1 | contig 14619 bp, 13 predicted proteins | sample MGYA00511469_ERZ772920 | MGnify/ENA primary metagenome ERZ772920 (study PRJEB29015, sample SAMEA2738069) | human oral metagenome | biome: human oral; feature: human-associated habitat; material: saliva | place: China | collected 2216 ... | reverse complement strand
CAACGTGAAAGCCAGCGTCTTTAGGCGCTGGCTGGTAATTTGGGCTTATAGCCCTTGGTTCAAACCACCCGTTAGACAGGTGGTCATGATTATATCTGTCTGGTTGGTATAGTTTAGATTTTATTAACTAAAAATTTTTTATCTTAAGCTCAATCATTATATTTTTAACAATTTAATTGCGAAAATAATTTTCACAGAGGCAAAGTTCACCTTGGCCTATTATTACTTTACGATACATGAATGCAGAAGATGCTGTAATATAATCAGAAAAATAATCTGTAATAGCTGATAGCGTGGTATCTAATACAACTTCTTCGATTGACCGATTCCAGTACTCCTCTGTTTTCTTAATTTTTTTTTCTACCACTTTGTCTTCCAGAAAGTAATCTAATTCTGAGGTATCAGCATCCATTTCAATAAAAGGTCCAACTCCTGATAATCCTCCTTCAAAAACTTCAAAGAGAAGAACCAGACGACGCTTAGTTAGTGGTTTAATTTCTTCAAGACGACTATTTTTATCATGAACTATAACAATAACTTCACTTTCAGTTCCAAAATGTACTTCAAGCATATTTTTTAAGTCTTCTAAATTTAACTGGCTGTAGTTTTGTAGTTCAATTGTTGCACCATGTAATCTTAACATTAAGAATTTGGCCAACATCGTTTTATTTACCAACGTAGAGCAAAGTGCTACATTTTCCTCTAACATGGAGAAAAATTCTCTTTTGTCATCTGAAATAGCAAATGAATATTGGAGATGCTGGCTAATTTTTTTATTAAACTGATAATCACTTAATAATTCATCTAATTTTTTTGGAGTTTTCAAAGTGAGAAATGGTTTTTGTGTTTTCGCGTATTTCTCTGAAAAGTAATAAGTGTCTTGCTTCTGGTTGACTGTTAAAAATGGGTTTAAAAGCATATTTTCTATCCTTCCTTTTATCCAAATAATATTCCATAGATACAATATTCCGTGTCACTGTTTTGAATTCCAATTTGTTTTTCAACCTCTTCAGGAAAGAGACCACAAACGGGAAGTGACTTTTTATTGAGGTGGCTAGAAACGAGTTGCAGATTTTGTCCGACATGTCCTGCTTCGAAGAAGGCTAAACGCTCAGACAACTCACCGTATTTTTTAAATGATTCATTAAAGTCAACTACCATGAATACAGCAAAACTAAGTTTTTCTGTTGAGTTACTAAGTGCATCTAGTTTGTAAAGAGTCATCGGGAAGAGATTATCCCATATCATCTCTTTTTTATTTTCTACTTTGACTAATTTTTTCAACTGAGGACTGATGTAATAAACTCCTGTTTCAACTCCCTCAACATCTTTGACAAAAATATAGAGTTTTACTGGAAATAGCGCACCTCCTGAAGGATAATTTCTTAGGATTAAATCCTCCCCATGATATACCCTTTTTCGTGGATTTGGGCCGACAGCGATTGTCAATAGCTCAAATAATTCTTCGCGATTCCATTTCCCCTCAAAAGAGTTTAAAAGGGTTGACCGTCGATTCTCAAATAATTTTCGAATTGGATCCTCTTTAACATCTTCTTGGTAGTAATCATATTGTTTCCTATTATCAAAGTTTGTAATATTATCTTTTGGAAATTGATAATCTTGTTTTGGACTATTGTTCATAAACCAATTAATACGATTAGTCGCAAATTTCTTTCGACGATTTTTTAATTGCTCATAATCAAAATTAGGAGTGTAATACATTTCTTCATTTAATAATACTTTTTTCATTTATACTCCTTTCCGGGAAGTTGCCGTTGATGTTTTCGTGTGATAGTATCCATAGATGGCACATTCATATTCAATAGGGATGCCAAGGCGGTTTGCAAACATGTGCATCTGAGAAAAGAGAACTGACCGCATCATTTTCTTGCCTCTAAGTTGATAGACTTCCTCCAAATATTCAATTAAATTTGTAATAAATGAATCCCTCATTTCTGGATTAATTAATGAGAAGACTGTCTTAATTTTTTCTTCTTTCACTTCAAATGAATGTTCTATGGAAGTGATAATGTCCGCAATATAACTTTCATTCTTCAAGTCATACAATTTGTTCCAATAAGAGAAACAATTAGCATAAAATTGTTCAAAGTCAAAATCAATTTTCTTATCTGTAATAGCTGTCTTTACTTGCTCATAAGTATGGATGTAAAAAAGTATTCGAATCATCACGTGACAATTCATACAACCTTCCAACATAGTAGATACTAATTGGCTAGAATGATAGAAAACAGACTCTGCTTTCTCTATTACCTCATAGCCTCCGTATCGCTCATTTTCTCGAACATACGGTATTGAGACAATAGAATTATTGTTATACCAAGGCAAATTTTTCAACGGAATTTTTTCCCCATCTAACTTATGTCCCTTATAGTATTGCTCTTTTGTTAATGTTACATTTACATTAGAACTAGAGAGTTCTGAGTCTAATAAATCCGATAGGATTTGATAATAATCTTTATTAGAAGATTCTGCAGTCTTTATCCGAAAACGAATATGGGGTCCACCTTCCCAATAGCGAATGAAGAAAAAGCATGTAATCCCTTCTTTGGATGCCCAATTATTTAGAGTGCAGATAATACTGTCGTGGTGCATCAGATTATGACAAAAAATATGGTAGGATAACCACTTTTCAATTTCTTTCATGTTTTGTTATGGGAAGGGATGGGGATATGGGCTGACTAGTCTCACTTCCTCAAGACCTCTCCTATTCCTTTCTTGATTGATACGACTCACAGAAACCCGTTCATTTTGTACTCCAAAAGTTATAGGGAGTAACCCTGGCACAATTACTTTCACAGTATAGAGGCCAAGTTCTTCCATTTCTTTTGAAGTCAAATTGACCACGTAAATATCTTCATATTTTTTTAGTACTCGTTGAATCAATACTCGCAAGTATGACTTTGTATTATTTTCTTGAATATATTTTTGTGGTGATAAGTCGGTTACATGAGATCCCTTTAAAAAATCGAATGCTGCTTTGTGCTGATTAGTAGAATAGTAGTTCACATGATCTTCCATTTCAGTAACTTCGGTAGGAACCTTCATTCCAAATTCGGCATTGATATTATCGTGAATTTTAATTCCAACTAACGCCTCTAACAGTGCTGATTCTGCTGCCTTGTGGGGGAGAGGATTACTTCCCGCTGCTGTGTAGGCATACATCTTATGGTCTTTCAAACTTCTTACCAAAGCCCAAAAGGAAGGAACGCCTAACTCCATTGAAATATCAAAAACTCTGACATCAAAGCCATCTTGTTGGGCACGACGAATTGCCTTCAGAGTATCCTCAGACAAGCCCAGAGATTCTATTGTTACCTCTTCGACTGGGATTCGTCCATACCAAGTTGTTAAAAAGTTATCTCTCTCAATTAGTTCCAAAATCCCATACAGAATCGCTTCCTCAAAGGTTCCTCCTAAAGCAACACCATTTGAACTATCATAAATAAAGCGATGTTGCTTCTTTTTATCTCTAAAGAAAGAATCGCCATATACTGCTAATTGTTCAGGAATCAATACCGTTTTCTTCTTTTTCAAAGACTCTGCCTCTGTCCAATAGATTTCCAAATTATTTCGATAAGGCATAAATGGATTTTTATCAGAGGAAGGTAGTATGAATTTCTCAGGATGGACAGCATCTGGTAAATCTGAAAACTTCCCATATATATCCTTAGTTTTGTATGGATAATACAGGGAGGAGTATCTCTCAATGGCTTCTAACTGAGCAATGTTGGTCGAATCTTGAAATGATGAAGAACGACCATAACCACACTCTATATATTTATCTGTTACAGCATATTCAATCCCTACACCTGGAAAATAATCTGAATCCAAATCAAAGAATTTACGATAGGCCACTGTTGTATCCAAAAAACATTGTGCATTCTTGGATAACTCTCCAATAGTTTTTGCTCGAAAGCCAGTTGACCTCTCAATATTTTTTTTGCCAATAGCTGATTAAACCCTAACTGACTTCTTGTATGAGCACTTCTCCTCTTTTTAATATGAAAATAAGATGCTTGTTGTTGTTCTAAATCCAATGTCCCAACCTGTCCTGTCTTAAAAACAAGTTGGTCTAGGAGAGCTTTTGCCGAGTTTTTTGCTGATTCACTATTCTGATATTTTGCTGAAAACATACTGGTCAGTAAATTTTTTGTTTTAGCCTCTTGATATAAAGTAATAGTGTATAAAAAGTCCTCAAGAAACCCCTCTTCCTTTGTGAAAAAAAAGATACGGTCCACCACCAAGATAGCGTACTTCCTTCCACCTTCCAAAATCTGCAAATGGTTCTCATCAAAAAATGAATCATTGGTAATTAATTTCGTTTTCATGTACTACCTCACAATAAATGTCTTTCCCTTTGAGAAAATTCAATTTTACGTACATTCCTTTTCTTTCAGGAGGCTGTTCAAAATTAACTAGCACTTTCATCCCTCGCTTTCTCAAATAGGAGCATAATAGTTGAGCAGCTAATACTTTTATTATTGATTTACCGCTTGTTGAATCAATCCCATCTGAAAAAGTAGAAGTTTCAATTTGATTTAACTCTTGACTAACTGCCATTACGTGATCAAAAATTTTTGACATGTTTTGGGCAAAGAATTCAACTATTTTTTTACAGTCATTTTTATCTAATGTAGGAATCTCAACAAGGTTTTCTACATTCACTAGCTCAAAATGAAGTGATGGAAATTTTACATTTTGAGATTTCACTGAATAGATGAGATTTTGATTATTTGTTTTATGTGGTTTTACTTCCGCATTTTTTGAGGCAAATTTTCTATAATGAGTGCCATCGAAAAAATATTTTTCTCCATTTTCAACTAGAATATGCATTTACTATACCTTCTTCTTAAAAAGTTCTTGCATCATGGCATAACTGTCTTCCCAAGTAATGCCGTAACATGTCTCAACTTTGTCACAAACCATTTTCGTAATTTTTTGTTTGCGTAGCGGATTTACGTTTAGTAGCGGCATAACCTGATATAGGACATCAACTGTATATCGATAAAGTACAAAGGGAAGTGATGAATGTTGTGATAAAAATTCTTGATTAGTAAAGAAATTCTTATGGAACTCTGTTAACTGACCCCTCTCACGCGCCTGTTGAAGGAAGCTCTCTGCATCACTCATGTTTTGGTAATACAAGTGTCCCTTTTTCAACTCATCGGTGAAAAATTTGTAAAGCTTTTCGACAAATATTTTAAAATAAGATTCTTCGTTTTCTGCTAGAAAGGTTTCAATTTTTTCATGAATGAACTTTTGTTCGTCTGAAGATAGGGAGTTAACTAACTGGTAATAACGTTCATAGTTTTCTTGCGACATTGTATCCTTTAAGTTTTTAAGTTGTAAATTAAAGAATAGAATGTTGGACTTCATTGATAGATAGCCCATTTTTAAATTATTATTAAAGAGCAGTCCTAAATTCAGAAATAGTTTTGTCAATAGAATATTTTGTTGGCTTTCACTTTTATTGAAAAAGCCAATTTTTTCTAGATAGAGAATCAGCTCCATTTTCTTCCTTTCAACAGCTAATTCTGTTTCTAAAGAACTCAGACTACTTTCTTCTGTAGCTGCCTCAATTTCTTCTAGTAATAGTGTTCCATCTGGCTGTATATCTAATTTAGCTTCCGTATTTTCAACACTTGAAACAGTCATAATTTGTTTCTTCAATTTCGATTCTTCAATATTAACAGGTGTATAATTTTCCAATGCTCCAGCTAAGAAACTCTCTAGTTCCTTCAAAGCTGCTAGATTCTGACTATATAATTCAATATGATGCCCTCTGTGAATAGATTTCTTTATCCAAACATTGCTCATGCTTTTCTCATTTAGCAAAGAATATATTTTACTGATTAACATTTTTGAAAAAGCCAAATTGTTGATAAATACTGATAATTTATATTCCACGTTTTCCTCCTAATTCCTTAGTCATCTGTTTCAACAATCAATTCTATAATTGTATCTGTTTCCGTATTAATACATTCCGGTAAAGTTTCTTCAATTAAAATCTTATCCTTCTTTTTCAACAAACCAGCAAAAGCCTTAAAACTCAAGAAAGATTCAAAATTAATGTAAAGTGGTTTTGTTTTTAACAATTCTGAATCTTGATCGTAGCTTTCAAAAAAATCTTTGATAAAGAAAGATAAAGGTAACCCTTCTTGTTCAAAATATTCAACTACTTCTAGCCATTTTCTACCCATTGAACTATCTTTATCTAGAATCGCATGTAGGGCCTTACAAGTGAGGTACCATTTTTTTCTAGATAAAATCAAAGTTGTATTTTCAAAGCAAAGTCTTGGTAATACTACCTTTTCTTGCGAACTTTCTTCTAGCTTTTGTCTTAATAACAGTTCCCCAAAATCAAAATAAATGGAATCATTAAGAGTAATAGAATTAAACACTGCGACTAATGATGGAAGCGCAACAGTAATCAAACTACCTAAGAAATGCGGATACACAATATTTCCTGTTGTCTTCTCAAATACTTCAATCTCTTTTGATCCTGTTGAAAGTCTAAAGCCCAAGTCTAACCACGTCAACTGTTTAGGACTTGTCAAAGTCAAGTCTCCCAACGGCAAATGCAAGGTTTTATCCGTACTTTCTCGAATATTTGCATTAAAGCCAAACGTCATCGGAATGTCCACTAACTCTCCATCTAGTCCATAAGGCTCCATTTCTGTCGGAAGATAATGATTGAATCTTCTGCGATAGACTCCATAGCCTTTATAGATATGATTGAAAACAATTTTATTTTCTGGACTCACTTGTAAAAAGTAACCACGGGACTTATGAGTCTGACCTACTAGGTTTTCTAATTGCGTCGTCGAATCTTTCAATAATTCATGTGAAATCAAGAGATCCGAACCATCTTCCAAATCTTGTACTAATAATTGCTGCACTATACTCTTCTTTAATTTCAAGAGCTGGTTGTCAATTTGATGGTCGTAAGAAGTCCCTAAGTATCCAAAAGATTCCATCCAATAGCCATCTCTTTGAAAAAGTGTTGCTGCCAAATCTCGTAAAAATTTACTTATTTCTCTCGTATTTTGAGGAATAAACTCTCCCTCGTAATTTGTTTTGAGCATTTCATAAGCTAGATATTTACTGCGAGTTGAAATATCAAAAATAGAAATAAATTTTGATAAGTCTTCAATAATTCTCTGATTTTCTTTTACAACTTTGGCCTGTTCTTCCAAATAAGTGCCATTTTGCGATGTAACCGCATCAATTGAAACGTAAGTAGACTTATTAAAACCTTCTATACCATAAGTTTGAACAATATTGTGAATTTCTTCCGTTAATTGATCATAAGCCGTCCAAGAAAATACTTCATTTTCTAGGGCAACTGCTTTTTCTAATATTGCAATCTCATCTGAGAATAATTCCGAGGAAACCTCTTTTAATTTTTCAAGCAGAGCTTTTGAAATACTTTGCTTTCCGACGATATTAATCTGTTCTGCTGGAAGTAATATACTGTTTTCCAACAATTTTGGTAGATATTCCTCTTGAGAATTTTGTGACAAGTATTTCAGAAGAGTGCGCCCTGTTAACACCTTTTGGCCCTTAAATAGAGTTAGAATCCCATTTAAACTCTCATTTTCAGAAAGAGTAACTAATTCTTGGCGGTTACGATAGAGACTTTTCCCTGCCACATCATTAAATACCGTAATATAATATTTCCCATCTTTATGGATAAGAGTCTCATTTAGTTTAAATGTTAAGTTTGGCTGATAATTTGGATTTAGATAAATCCGATCAAATAGTTTTAAAATAATAGAAGAATTCACCGACATAACGATGTTTTTCTTTAAATCAAACGGCTCTCGTCCGTATACACCAGTTGTCCCCAATAAACCTAGTGGACTTGTTTTAGTAGCGATGCGAGTATAGTAGTTATACAAAAAAACATCCATTTGACGTTGCTTTTTATTGTGTTTTTCAACATCTGTTTTAAGTAATTTTTTTATTTTTTGATAAAGAGTTTGGTCAATCATTTTCGTATTTTTAACAAAATTAGGATGTTTAGATAAACCTGCCATGATTAACTGTTTCTCATTTAGATACTGTTGATGAACCAGCTTTTCAACCTTGTCTTCATTCTCGATAATTTGCCTTTGATATTCAAAATAAGAATCAAAGATAGTGGTCAGTTTAGACGGAAGCAGTGAGGATATTTTATGATATTTATTAGCTAACTCACCGCGATTATTGTAAAAATCATGTGAAAATTTAAGTAATTGTTGTTTATTTTTGTTTTCTGGAAAATCTTGAATCACCTGATTTAGTTCTTCGATTCCAGTTTCATAGGTCAATTCTAACTGTTCCACTAAATGAGAGTATTCAAACTGATAAGTGCGTAACGTTTGAAAAACCTCTTTTTGGGAAATCTTAGAAAATTCTCTATTTGGAAAGTTTGTTTTTCTATAATATATATTTTTAACCATTGATTCGTTCATTCTCCTTTTCAACCAATAACATCATCACATACCATCCTCGTAGCAAAGTAGCTTTTGGGGTTATAAATTCCTGTGTATGGATAGCGTGACCCTTGTTATAGGCGCCAATAAAGAAGTAGCACGTCGCCACATCCAATTCCTTACCATAAACTGAAAAATCATCACAAGAAAATATGAAGGGAGTCTCTACTACCTTTATGACTTCACTTTGAGACAATTTTTGATAAACCCAGTCATAGAGCGCTGCATTATTGTGTAACACAGGGTAATTCATAACAACTTCATTTTGATACTCAACATTCAACTGGTTCAAAAAAAGTTGTTGTTTAATCTTGCACTTTTCAGCAGTTTTTCCTCTAAAAGTAATATTAAAAGATAGTTCTGTGGGAGATACATTGTGAGACCCATTAGAAGAAAAATTTGTAATTGTACAATGAAAATCTGGTTCATTCAATTTTTCTGACAACAAAACCAACTTAGCAAATAGCCTTGCTGCACTTTCTCCATGTTGACTTACATGTCCACTATCCTTTAATAAGAGTTTTAAACGACATGTCAAACCTGCTGCTAGAACATCTCCCTTATTAATTGATACATAATTAGAATACAAATCCGAGGTAACATGGAGAGCATAAATTTTTGATATTGAAATCTTGTTTTTCTTCAGAAATTTACAAACTTCTATTGCACCGCCATACTTTTCCTCACTAGCCTGAAAAATAAATAAAATATTTAGATTTGGTTTGTTTTGAGCTACATAGGTTGCCAGTTCTAATTGAATGCTGGTATGGGCATCATGCCCACACCCATGGTAATAAATTTGATCTCTCTCGTTAATTTCTACAGCATCCAATTCTGAACGAAAAGCTAAGTCAAAATGTTTACTTTGTCCTTCTCGTCCTCTATATTGATAAATCAATCCTAATCTTCCATCAGATATTTTTTCAAGATTAACTTTATGTAAATTTTGTTTTACATAATCCTTTGTTTTGTCCTCAGAAAAGCCTGGCTCAGGCTGTTGATGCAACCACTTGTAGTGTGCAAATAACTGTTCTGAAACAAGTTTATTCATTACACTCTCCTATTTATCTGTAAAAATTTATTCACAGCAACTGTCACAAGCCCAGCAATAAAAATATAAAGCGAAATTACTAGAAAAGCTTGTAAGAACTTTTCAGCAGTTTTATATAAAAGTACTTCATTATAATAATAACCTGGAAAGAATTTTTGAATTGTTACTATGATTTCTGGTATCTTCATTGTACTTATAATATTTGGTGTAAGATTCAACATCATAAAAGCGAAGAAGATCGGCATAGAAGCAGAAGCCAATGTTTCATCATTAAATATCGTTCCCAGCAGAAAACCAATTACAATATAATAAAATCCAAAATAGAGTAACAAACTGGCAATATAAAGATAAGAAACCGTTACTTTTAAATTCCCAAGTAATACCCCCGCTAAGGTTATGAAGAATAAAATCATAATGTTTAAAATAGTTTGAGCCACGACACTATCAAACATATAACGCATATAAGAATATGGAGAGACTCTATCCATAATACGGAAATACCCTTTGTCTTTTGAAACTTTTTGACTGAAGGTATTCAAACCACTTCCAGCAATTCCAAACATAGCTGAAAACAGAGCAATCATTCCACTATCTTCTGTATTTGCGTAGTTCAACTGTTTTATGAAAAAGATGTAAAATACTACTGGAAACAAAATAGTAAAAATAACAAACCGCTTATTTTGTAAGCTATTTTTAATCTGTTGTACAATTGAAATCATTATTTTTCTCCCTCTACAAATGAAATATGTTTAAAAATATCAACAACTTGCTTGCGACGTTTGAAGATTTCTGAATCAGTAATTTTATTTTCTGCAATTATTTCTTGAACGTGGAGAGTATTTACAACTACACTTTGTTCATCTACATAGAACAACTTTTCTTTTGGAATATCATTTTTTATCATTTCTCTTGGAAATTCATACAGTACTTCTACAAACATATCATTAACTGGAATGTTTTCTTCAAAAATACCTTCGTTCAACAGTAAAATATAGTCTGCGAATGACTCAATTTGGTACAAATCATGCGTAATTAAAAGAATAGTCTTTCCTTCAGCTTTTAATTTTTTAATTTGTTGCACAAATTTTTCCACACTATCGTAATCCATACCTGCTGTCGGCTCATCCAAAATTAATAGTTTAGGGTCATGTAAGGTAGCCAATAAGAAGGAAAGCTTCCGTTTTTGTCCACCAGATAGCGTTCCTGTTTTCTGATATTTCTCCTTTTCCAATCCCATAGTTTTAAGTCGCCCATCAATATCAACTTTCCTATGGAAAAATGAAGCCTGCAACTTAATTAAGTCCTCAACTATAATATCATTTGAAAAAAAATCTTCTTGAAAGACTACTCCAACATCTTTTTTTATATTTATATTCGTTGTCCTATGGCCTCCATCTTCTTTGATAAGTCCGAGCATAATATTTATAAAAGTTGTCTTACCTGCACCATTTTTCCCTAGCAAAGTATAGACTTTCCCTGTTTCTATATCTAAGTCCAGTCCTTTCAAGACTTCCTTTGTACCGAAACTCTTTCTCAAATTATTAATTTCAATTAAATTCATTTTTTTCCTTTCTAAGTTGAAGTATTATGGAAAGGGATGTATCGGAATTTCCCGATGATTAGATACTCGAACTCTTCGATGATTAATATACTGATTTTCATAACCAAAATTCATATCTTGCATCCCTGGAACAAAAACCTTCACTTCACATAAACCAATTTCCTTTAAGCCTATTGGAGTATTTTCTACAATATAGAAATTTCCAAATTTTTTATTTGTAAATTCAAGTAGTACTGAATAGTAAGTATCTACGTCAATACTGTAGTCGCTCTCGACTACAAAATCTATAATCTCTGCGTCCTTCAAAAAATCAAAATTTTGACTTCTTTCCTCTATTGAATAATAGATTGCATGGTCAGCCACTGTAGTAATATCCTGAGGACGCATACGATGTCCATTTTCTTGAATTAGCACAACATCTTGATCATAGGCATATAGTGCAAAATATAGCTCCTTTAGAGCTGAAATAATTGCTGTTTTTCCAAATAAATGTGCCCCTGCTGTTGAATAGGTTGCAAATTTGTTGCTATTTTTCCCACGAGCAAATGCCCAATATATGCTCATCACTCTACTGGAAAGTAATTGATAAATTAAAACCTCATAACCTAAATTTTTGATAAGCTTCAAATAGTGATTTATCTCTAAATCAAAAATACTTGACAGGTTTACTTCTTTCGGAGACTTCCTTTCATACCAATGGAATAAAAAGTAATCTCGTTCATACATTTCAAAAAGTGAAAAAATTACTGCTTCTTTATAGGTATTTCCAAGAGCATGTCCATTCGAACTCATGTTTATTAACTTTTGACTTATAGGCTTCCTTTCCGTCTTATAAATAATAAAATCTTCAGGTATTAAGGTCGTTTTTTGAGTTTGATAGTTATGAGCAGACAACCAATGAATTTTTGTGTCTTGATTTATCTTAGTTTTCCCTAGAAGTGACAAATATTCATTCGGATTTAAGTAATCAATTATTTCTCTACTGAGGTCATTTAAAGAGAAAAATAAGCGTTTCTGTCCCTTTGAAATTATTCCACTATACCGCTCCATAGCTTCCAAAAATGCTTTTGATCTCGCTTTCTTATAGCTAGTATCAATCCCAATCCCTGAAATCATTTCACTCTGAGAAAGTGGATACTGTAATTCTACAGTCACTGCATTATTTAAAAGAGTTGTTAATTCTCTTCTAAAAAATCCAGTATCCTTATTATCTAGTTGAATATATCGCGAATAGTCTCCTAATTTTTCCCTTAATGAAGATGCTTGACATTCATAAATACTGTTAAAAACATTGTTATCACATTTTTTATCATTAGAAATACAAGTATCACAATTAGCTATTCTGAAGAACTGGTGTCTTGAAATGCGATAATCATCAATAATAAAATAATCAAACAACGGAGATTCAGATTTTAACTGAACTAGTTGAGAAATGGCATAAAGTAGTTTCTCAGAATATAAATTATTGCCATCAATCTCTACAACTTTACTTCCCTGTCCAAAAAAATCATTTAATTTAAATTGATTACGGTGCTCCAAGAAACAGTGACTACAAAGCTTATATTTTTTATTGAAAAGCGGACTGACAAACAGTTTGTGTCCCTCCCAAAAAATAATTATCCCCTCTTCAATTCTATAGGAACGGAAATAATCTAAGGACCCAAAATATAAGTTAACGTCTTGATAGACAATCTTTATAGGTTGACTTTTAGAGATATTATTAACGATTTCATGTATAAATTTCTGAATAATCATTTTCCCTCCTTTTGGTAAGCACAAGTCCTAGATGTAGAGCAAGACTGTCTTGACAATAGACAGGAGCGCTATTATTTCCTTGCTTCGTCAAATAATCTTTATAAGATTCTTCTTTGCTTCTTCCTATACCGATATTTTCATAACTTAACTTAGACTCCATTAGCCCCTTAATTGCCTTAAAAATAAGTCTATCTATATTATTATCCTCAAAATTATGTATTTCTTTTTCAGGTGTATAAATTTTTAATGTGATTTTTCCCTGATTGTTAATGATATCAAATGTCCCTATTAAACTTTCAAAATATATATTTTTCAAAATATTAATATCTAGAAAGCGATTAATAGTTGGTAATGTCAATTCTGTCTCTGCCTTATCTAACACATGATAAATAGAAATTCCTTCCCTTAGTTGTTGGATTGTCTGTTGTTCAGTGATTTCAACATAATAGGCTCCTTCTAGATGTTTTATTAACAGATTTTGTTTAAGACATTTTTCTTCTTCTCTGGATAGCTGTATCGCTTTTGGAAAATAGCGTTTTAGAGACTCTTCCTCCTGCTGAGGAATCCGAAACAAGTATTTTCCAACTTTATACATAAAGAACTGATTTGATAAAGTCTGTTTTATTCCAAAAACCTTCTCTTTATTAATGCTAATATAGTGAATCAAATCTTCTACAGAATGGTGTTTAGGTAGCTCTACTCTCCGAATTTTTCCAAGATAGGATACTAGTAAGCTATCATCTTGAACAACATATTTTAAATTTCCCATCTATTCACTTTCCTTTATCACTATAAAAAATAAACAGAATTATATAGGATTATACACAAAACTATATAGTTCTGTTTATTGGATGCAAATGATAAACTACCGCTTAGGCGCAACTTGATGAGCATGAAGAACATGAAGTGGAACCGCATGTGCTGAAACCACCACTCCCACTTGAAGCTGCTGTAGCTGGTACACCCTCTACATCATCCAATTCCAAAATGTCAATTTCTAAATCTTCGAATAATTTCTTTTCATCTTTCATTTTATGACTTCCTTTCTTACTTATCCTATATCTTAAGCGCAACTTGATGAGCATGAAGAGCATGAAGTGGAACCACATGTGCTGAAACCACCACTTCCACTTGTAGCTGCTGTAGCTGGTACACCCTCTACATCATCCAATTCCAAGATGTCAATCTCTAGCTCTTCGAGCAATTTCTTTTCATCTTTCATTTTTCTGTTCCTTTCATTATTTTTTTGTCATTAGTTAGCTTTCCTATCTGACAAACACATTATAATCCATTAGTACTTCAATTTTTCACAGTTATCATAAACGGTACATAATCAATCCTTTCCTAGCTTTTCAATCTTTTTTATAACTGATTTTGATTAAAATTTGACCGATGATGACATTGGACAATAAAATAATTTTAAAGTGATATACTATGCTTGAAAAAAATAAAAGTAAGGAGTGAAAAACTATGTGGGACTGGACAAAATGGTTTTTAGGTCATTAATCGAATTTTATTAAAATGTAGAATCTTTTATTTTAACAAACTGCTAATTCTCACTATTTTTTTGTCAGCACGATTTGTGTTGGCTTTTTCTATATTTCTAAGACCAACAATTAACTAACTTCAAAACTACTTTAGACTTAAAAGAAATATTATTTTATAAAATAGCCTCTGCAAAATGGACACGATAAAAAATATCAACTCCATCTACAGGAACCATTTCATTATCGGTAACATTCTTTCTTTAACAT
>ERZ772920.1061-NODE-1061-length-14645-cov-4.278273_pt1 | contig 14645 bp, 10 predicted proteins | sample MGYA00511469_ERZ772920 | MGnify/ENA primary metagenome ERZ772920 (study PRJEB29015, sample SAMEA2738069) | human oral metagenome | biome: human oral; feature: human-associated habitat; material: saliva | place: China | collected 2216 ... | reverse complement strand
GTCCAGCCACTTGGTCATCTCCATGGCCGGACGGGCGCCCTCACCGCGGGCCAGCGTGAAATAGCCCTCGACGTCGAGAGCACCATCGGCATTGAGCAGGTCACGGAAGCGGGCCGGCGCGGCCCCCAGGGTGGCGGTCACCTGAAGAACCTGGTCGTACAGGGTGAAGTCCGCCGGCACCGAGGCGGGCTGAGTCAGCCCCAGGTCCGTCAGGCGCGAGCGGGTCGCCCCGCGCAGCTCGGCAGCGGCGTGCTTGAGCTCCTCGACGCTCAGGTTCCCCTTCCAGAAGGACTCCACGGCGCGTTTGAGCTCACGGTCCCTTCCGATGCGGGGGTATCCCAGGATGGTGGCCCCCGGCAGGGGGGCGGAGGGGACCTGTGACTCGGTCACGGCGATCTCAGCCGGTGAGGTGGCGGCGACCGACTCAGGGGTGGCGCTCATGCATTCTCCTTGGTGATGGTGGTGAGGGGCTGAACGGGGTGGTGGGAAGACACTGTTGCGCGGGCAGAGCCACGGCGCAGGAAAGAAGGGCCTCGGCCGGGTGTGGCCTGGAGGTATCCGCGATCGACGGCGTCGCGCACCTCCCGATCGGGCGCGGCTCCGGCCAGGATGCCGCCCAGACGCAGGTGGCTGATGACGTCGAGGGCCGGTCGGGTGCGGTTGAAGGTGTACAGGTGCAGACCGGGGGCGCCGGCGCGCAGCAGCGCTGTGGCCAGGTCGAGCGTCGCGCCGATGCCGCGTTCCACGAGGGTGGCGCCGCTGGCCGATCCCAGCGAGGATCGCAGGCCGGCGGGCACGCGCACCCCGGTGAGCGCCTCAAGACGGGTGAGCCGACGCAGGTCGGTCAGTGGGATCACGCCGGGAAGGATCGGGATGCTCACCCCCGCGTAGGAGGCCGCGTTGGTCAGCGCCACATAGTCGGCGGCGTCGTAGAACACCTGGGTGATCGCCATGTCGGCCCCGGCGGCCTGCTTGGCGGCCAGGACCTCAATGGCCTCGATGTGGTCGTTGGTGGCCGGGTAGGCGGCCACGGCGATCGTGACGTGGCGCCTGCCGTCACCGAAGAAGTCGGCCTCGACCTCCCTAATGACCCGGACGAGGTCGTCGGCGTGGCGCAGTTCCCCGGCGACATCCTCGGCCCGGGTGCCGGCTGGCGGGTCGCCGCGCAGGGCGAGGAAGCGCCGTACTCCCATGCGCAGGAAGCGAGTGACGATGTCGACGGCCTCCTGCTTGCGATAGCCGATACAGGTCAGGTGAGCCATGAGGGGGATGGTGCTGGAGTCCAGCACGTGGGCGAGCACGCACTCGGAGGGGTTGGTCTGCTCCTGGACCGCGCGCACGCGGGGGGCCTCGCACCGGCCCGCCTCGGGCTCATGCGCGCTCCCCTGGCGCCCGCCGCCAGTGACCCCGCCGGCAGGGTCAGTGACGAAGGTCGGCCGGTAGGTCACCGAGACGAAGTCGGGCCCGGTGGCCAGGAGCCTGTCAATGCGGCCCCAGGTGGCCGAGGCTGCCTTACCCGGTCGAGGGGGGAACAGCTCCAGGCTGACGGTGGGCAGTCGCCGAGCGGTTCCGGTCTCGGCGCTGCTCAAGGCCTCGCCGCGACTGCCGGCCGCGGCGGTGGGCCCGGTGGGCTCGTTGTCGTGCACGTCGTCTCCATCGATCCTGGCTGAAGCACCCGCGTACCGGGTTGCTGCGGCGTCATGGAACCAGGTCTCTCGGCCGCTCTGGATGGTCGAGCGTATCAAACCACGACTGTTTCCCAGCCCCGCCGCCGTCCCACATAGCGAGAACCGATCCGCTCAGCCGTTGGCCCACTTCTCACCCCATCGTGCCCAGCAGGCGAGCCGTTGCGGCGGGGCCCAGCTCGAGTCCCCGGTGCCGACCTCTCCGGTGGCCGCCGAGACCACCAGGGAGGCCAGGCTCGGTTCGCCTCGAGCAGCGCAGTCATGGGCGATCATGGAGAGCAACGGCCCCATATGACGTGGCAGCACGCTCCGTCCGATCGAGTCGCTGAGCTCGCCGTAGGTGATGACCTCACGGTGCTGTGCGACCTCTATCAGGACGGAGCGTGCTGCGTTGGTGGCCTCAGCCAGCCTCGGGGTGAGTCGGCGCATCCTGTCCCCCACGGGGAAGTAGTCACCGACGGTGATGGCGAGCGACTCAGTCACGGTGTGATGATCCGGGTTGTCCGGGCTCTTCACAAGCTCGTCCTCGCTGCGCCTCACCCCGAGGCCAGCAGCGATCAGCTGGCCATGCGACGGCGCACCAGGATGAATCCGCCGCCCAGGGCGATGGCGGCCACCGCGAGGACGATGCCGGTCATGCTGGCACCGGTGAGCGGAAGACGGCTATCACCGGTAGCCGCTGCAGCCGCAGCGGCCTGGCCCTGACCGCCCTGAGCGTTGCCGCCGGGCTTGGCGATTCCGGAGTTCTTCTGACCGGCCCCCGCCTTGGAGTTGGAGGGGCTGGCGCCCTGTGCGTCCTTGCCGTCGGTACCGGCGGCCCCGTCGGTGACGGTCGAGCCGTTGTTGTCGGCCTTACCACCGTTGTTGGCGTTGCCGCCGTTGTTGTTGGCGGCCTTGTCGCCGTTGTTAGCGGCCTTGCCGCCGTTGTTGGCGTTGTCAGCGGGGGCGTCCCCGGCACCGGGAACGGCGCCGCCGCCCCAGGCGACGTTGACCAGCGCACCGCGGTCCACGGGGACGTTGGCGTTGACGCCGAGGGTCTTGGCGATGTCCTCGGGCAGGGCGTGACCGTTACCGGAGGCGGGGCTTCCCTCCTTGAGGTGGAAGTCCGAGGTCTTGTCCATCGGGTTGGCGGACTCCTTGACGAAGAACGGGTTGTTCTCCGGGGAGCCGTGCAGGTCCAGACCGTTGGACTCCTTGCCCTCGGCCTTGACGCTCGGGCTGGCCGTGAAGTCCGAGAGCTTCTCGGCGTTGACCGACTGGTTCATGCGGTCGGCGCCCCAGTTCCACAGGACCGTGGTCGACAGGGTCTGGGGGTTCTCGTGGCGGTAGTAGACGTCGTAGTCGATGCTGGAGACCATCTCATTGGCGTACACCGCGCCGGAGCCGTCCTGGTTGGCCCCACCCAGGACCTGGACCATGGCCGAGTAGCGCCACGGGTCCCCGGGCATGGGGGTGGTCTGCTCGGAGGAGAAGATGTTGTTCATCACCTTGGTGTTGGTGGTGTCCCAGCTCAGTCCGTGCTCGGCGCTCCACTTCTGCACCTGGGTGCACACACCCTGGGCGTTGCGGGCGTTGCAGCCGTCGGAACGGGTGTCCTCCTGGATCCACAGGCTGGTGAGCGCGTGGGAGACGGTGTTGTTCCACACGCGGGTGTCGTTGGACCCGGAGACGTGGATACCGATGCCGGCCCCGGCCACGATGTTGGAGGCGATGAGGTTGTTGGAGGAGACCTCGTTGAAGATCGCCACCGGGACGTTGACGAAGTAGTTGCCAACGATCTCGGAGTCGATCACGCCCTCGTCGAACCAGACTCCCGCGGCCCGGTTCTGGTCATAGGCCGAGGGGTCGGAGATGTCCGTGCCGGTGGCCGAGTAGTCCACGGTGTTGTTGGCGAAGCGGATGTTCTTGGAGTGGGTGATCTTGGTGTCGGCCAGGGTGCAGTAGGCGCCGCAGTCCTTCGTGATGAAGCCGGAGGTGTTGTTGTTCCTCCACATGTTGTTCTCCACCTTGGCACCGCTGGAGTCGTTGATGCCGAAGGCGTTGGAGCCGTTGTTCTCGAACAGGTTGTTCGACACGACCGCGTTGGTCGAGTCGATGACCTGCAGCGCACCGGCCGTCGAGGAGTAGCGGAAGGTGGAGTTCTCAATGCGAGGAGCACCGTGAGCGGCCACGACCATTCCACCACCGGAGATGGTGCCGATCTCGGGGTCCTCGTAGTCCCAGCGCTGCACCGCGGAGTACTTCTCCACCGTCAGCCCCGACAGGGTGATGTTGTCGGTGTTGAAGGACAGGGCGCGGGAGTGCTGGACCACCTCGACCTGGTGCTGGTTGGGGTCGACACCGATGACGTAGGAGGTGCCCCGGTGCGGCTTGACGTTGTAGCCGGCCTGGTTGTTCTTCGGGTTCTTCAGGGTGACCGGGTCGGGGTCGTCCACGTAGAAGGTGGACTCGGTGACCTCGGCGCGGCTGAGCACCTGGGTCAGGGGCTTACCGTCCACGAACACCTGCTCGGGGTGGGCGGCGATCCCCTCCTTGGCGGGGTCGGCATTGATGGTGCAGACCGTGCAGAAGCGGACCATGTCCTTGCCCGTGGACCACTTCCCGTCACCGCCGGCACTCCAGCTCTTGGGGACCTCGGCACCGGTGAGGACCGGCTTGGCACCCTCGGCCGCCTTGATGGTCACGCCCTTGTCGACGGCGAGCTCGCCCTCACGGTAGGTGCCGTTGGCCAGCTCGATGGTGTCTCCGCCGCCGGCCTTCTTCAGGGCGGCTCCAATGGTCTGAAGGGGCTTGGCAGCGGTTCCGTCTCCCGCGTCCGAGCCTCCCTCGGCCGAGACATGAATGATGTTGCCGTCGGCGGCGGCGGCTTGTGGTGCATGAGTCACGGCCAGAACAGGCGCCGACAGCGATAGAGCGAGTATCGCCATCTGGGCGACGATTCGACGCTTCATGGTGTCTCCGTCTCCGTAGTGTTATCAGAACGCCGTTACCCTACCGTGATAAATTTTGTTTGGCATCCGTTATATCCGCATACTTCTGAGAGACGCTTCTCTCACTCGCCTCGTCGCCGGCCGCTCTGCCGGGGCGCTACCTGCTCCGACGTGCGCATCTCGTGCCCCGTCTGCGAGGATCCACCTATGACGCACGCAACATCTCAGCGCCCATCCCGGTACCCACTCATCTCAGTGTCCGGAAGCATCCGGCTCGGCCAGTTCCTCAAGCTGGCGGGCCTGGTGGAGGACGGCGCACAGGCGCGCATCGCCATCCAGTCCGGAGACGTCACTGTCAACGGCGTCGTGGAGACGCGTCGCGGGCACCACCTGGCCGGTGGCGACGTCGTTGTCGTCGATCACCCCGCAGGTCAGGTGGGCGCCGCCGTCGAGCAGCTGGGGCCCGGGCAATGAGCCCGGACCCCAGCACCAGGAGCAGTCGGCCGACTTAGCCCTCCTGCCTCCGTTCCGATCCCGTCGGTGCGTCCTCGGCACCGGCGACGGCGCGAGTATCGGCACTCGGGTCCTGCGCGGCCTCGTCGGTGCTGTCCTGGCAGCCCTCACCGGCTGCGTCGTCTGCGTCGTCGCCGTCAGTGGTCGATGACAGGCTGGTGTGCAGCTCGATGGTCTCGACCTCATGCGGCTCGTTGGCCGTCGTGACCGCGGTGGTGACCGAGTCGACCAGGACCTGGTTGGCCAGCGAGTGCCGCAGCAGCATGGGGTCGTTGTTGAGATCCTTGTAGAGCGAGACGCACAGCAGCAGCATCACGAAGACGAAGGGCAGCGCCGAGACGATCGTGATGTCCCGCAGACCGGTGAGGACCTCACGCGGATCGTCCCCACCGGCGAGCAGCATGGCTGAGGCCACGCCGCCTGTGGCCACGCCCCAGAAGACGACCGTGAAGCGGCTCGGATCGGTTGCACCGTTCTCCGAGAGCCCTCCCATGACGATGGAGGCCGAGTCGGCACCGGTGACGAAGAAGATCGCCACCAGGACGACTGCCAGCACCATGAGGACGATGAGGACCACCTTGTGCACGGGCATGGCGTTGAGCAGGTCGAACAGGATCGTGTCGAAGTTCAGGTCGGGCGTGCCATCGGCCTTGAGGTGAACCAGGGCGTGCGCCGCCTGGCCGGCGCGCTCGGCGCGTTCCTGGAGCCCGATGGCGCCGCCACCGAAGATGGCGAACCAGATGAGGGAGACGACCGAGGGGACGAGCATGACCCCGGTGACGAACTGCCGGATGGTGCGGCCGCGCGAGATGCGGGCGATGAACATTCCCACGAAGGGTGTCCAGGAGATCCACCAGGCCCAGTAGAAGATCGTCCAGGAGGACAGCCACTGGGCCATGTCCTGATTGCCCACAGCCGCCGTGCGCGAGGCCATGGCGGGCAGCTCGTCGATGAAGTTGCCGATCGCCGAGGGGATGATGTTGAGGATGAACAGGGTGGGTCCGCCGATGAAGACGATGATCGCCAGCAGTACAGCCAGCACCATGTTGATGTTCGACAGCCACTGGATGCCCTTCTCAATGCCGGAGATCGCGGAGGCCACGAAGCAGGCCGTCAGGATCGCGATGATGCCGACCATCATCGCGGGGGTGGACCTGGTGACGAGGTTGGTCGACACCATGCCCCCGCCGATCTGCAGGGCTCCCAGCCCCAGGGAGCAGGCCGACCCGAACAGGGTGGCGACGATCGCCAGGATGTTGATGATGCGCCCGCCGATCCCGTCGATGGCCTGGCGCCCGAACAGGGAGGTGAACATGGCCGAGAAGAGCTGGGAGCGTCCCAGCCGGTAGGTTCCGTAGGCCATCCCGAGCCCCACCAGGGCGTACATCGCCCACGGGTAGATGGTCCAGTGGAACATGGCCGTGCCCAGGGCGGTACTGGCGGCCTGGGCGGTCTGAGGGTCGACCGTTTCCGGCGGGGGCGACATGTAGAAGTAGAGCGGCTCACCGACCCCGTAAAAAATCAGTCCGATACCCATTCCCGTGGCGAACATCATGGAGACCCAGGAGCCGGTGGAGTACTCGGGCTCCTCTCCGTCCCCACCCAGGGGGATCTTGCCGAACCGGGAGGCCGCCACGAAGACGACGAAGACGACGAACAGGGTCGAGGACAGGACGAACAGCCAGCCGAAGTTGCTGATCGTTCCCCCCAGGGCCCACTTGGAGGCCCTCCCCAGACCGTGCGGAGAGATGAAGCCCCACACGACGAAGGCGATGGTCGCGGCCGCGGCGACGCCGAAGACCACCTTGTCCATTCCCTCACCGACGTCGTGGGGCTGGCGGGAGACCGATCTCCTCAGGCGGTCGAGCAGGTGACGCTGGCGGCGTTTCACGGTTGCCGGGGAGGTCTGGAAGGCCGGCGTCGCGGCCGCCGCGCCCTGGAGGACCTCCCCTGTCCGCCCTTCCTGCGGGCCGGCGTCCCGCTCCTCTTGCTGCGTCAACGTTGGAGGGTTGAAATCCTCGTCACTCATCAAATTACCTCATAGACAATACAGTCACCGACTGCTTGTGGACATTACGAGAGTATCAAGATGAAGACGGGGCGCCACGTGAGCACCAACCCTGGTGGAGGTGGCACGACCTGTGGGAATACCGCCTCAAAAACGGCTTCCACCTTCCCGAAGGCGGACCTGCCGCCCTAAGGAAAGCCGGCGTGTGGCGCACTGATGAGGACACAGTGAGATCACAAACGGGTTTGCGAACGGTGCCCGCTCGGGCTGGCATCGGTTGCTCGACGTCCCCATCGGGGCGGGCGATCCACTCCCTGGGAAACGGCTTTCTAGTGGCGCAGGCACCCCGGGCCGAGGAGGGCCTTGATGTCGGAGTAGAAGGCGGGCGAGGCCTCCACCCGTAGCGAGGCGTCCAGCTGGGTACGCACCTCGCGCCCCGGGCTGGTCAGCGTCAGACGGACCGTCGAGCCACCCGGGTGCTTGGTGAGCACGTCCTTGAACTGCTCCACCAGAGGCCCGGTGCACCGGTTGGTGGGAAGGGTGATGAGGACCGCCTCGTGGGCGGCGCTGGAGATGTCCGGGATCGTCATCTCCTGGGCGTACAGGGCGACCTGCCCGTCACGCCGGTTGAGACGTCCGCGCACCGTGACCACCGTGTCCGGGGCCAGCATGGTGGAGACGGTCTGATAGGTCTGGGGGAAGAAGAGCACCTCGATGCTTCCGGCCAGGTCCTCGACCTGGGCGATGGCCCACAGGTTGCCCTGCTTGGTGGTCTTGCGGGTCAGGGAGGTGATGAGCCCGGCGATGGTGACCATGGCGCCGTCGGGCAGCTCATCGTTCTCGTGGAGCTCGGAGATCTCCTTGTCCGCGAGCTTGCCCAGCAGCCCCTCCAGGCCCATGAGGGGGTGGTCGGAGACGTAGAGGCCCAGCATGTCGCGCTCGTAGGCGAGCTTGTCCTTCTTGTCCCACTCCGGCAGGTTGGGAACGTCGGAGGAGAAGACCGGGCCGTTGCCGAAGGGTGAGTCGTCGGCGTCGTCGGACCCACCCATGAGGGAGGCGAACAGGTCGAACTGGCCGGCGGCCTCGTTGCGCTTGACACCGATGACCTCATCGACGAAGTCCTCGTGGCAGGCCTGCAGGGAGCGCCGGGTGTGCCCCAGGGAGTCGAAGGCCCCGGCCTTGATGAGGGAGTCGATGGTGCGCTTGTTGCACACGACCGCGGGAACCTTGTCGAGGAAGTCCTCGAAGGAGGTGAACTCGCCCTTGTCCTCCCTGGCGGCCACGATCGCGTCGACGACGTTGATGCCGACGTTGCGCACCGCGGACAGCCCGAAGCGCACATCCTCACCGACCGCGGAGAACTGGGCCCGCGAGGCGTTGACGTCCGGGGGCAGGACGGTGATGCCCATGTGGCGGCACTCCCCCAGGTAGACGGCCAGCTTGTCCTTGTTGTCCTTCTGGCTGGTGAGCAGGGCGGCCATGTACTCGGTCGGATAGTGCGCCTTGAGGTAGGCCGTCCAGTAGGACACGACGCCGTAGGCGGCCGAGTGGGCCTTGTTGAAGGCGTACTTGGCGAAGGGGACGACGACGTCCCACAGAGTCTTGACGCTCTCCTTGGAGAAGCCGGACTGGACCATCCCGGCCTCGAACTCGACGAACATCTTGGCCAGAATGTCCATCTTCTTCTTACCCATGGCCTTGCGCAGCGCGTCGGCCTTGCCCATGGAGAATCCCGCCAGGTCGGTGGCGATCTTCATGACCTGCTCCTGGTAGACGATGAGACCGTGCGTGGTCCCCAGGATCGGGTCGAGGGCCTCCTTGAGCTCGGGGTGGATCGGGATGACCTCCTGCAGGCCGTTCTTGCGCAGCGCGTAGTTGGTGTGGGACTCCGCCCCCATGGGGCCGGGCCGGTAGAGGGCGCCGACGGCGGAGATGTCCTCGAAGTTGTCCGGCTTCATCAGGCGCAGCAGCGTGCGCATTCCCCCGCCGTCGAGCTGGAAGACGCCCAGGGTCTCACCGCGTGAGAGCAGCTCGTAGGTGGCGCGGTCGTCGAGCTCGACGTGGTCGATGTCCAGGGCCGGCTTGCCGTTGGCGACAATGTTCTCCAGGGCGTCGGAGATGACCGTGAGGTTGCGCAGTCCCAGGAAGTCCATCTTGAGCAGGCCCAGGTGCTCGCAGGTGGGGTAGTCGAACTGGGTGATGACGGCGCCGTCCTGCAGGCGCTGCATCATGGGGATGATGTCGGTCAGCGTGGCTGAGGACATGATGACGGCGCAGGCGTGGACGCCCCACTGACGGGTCATGCCCTCCAGCCCCTTGGCCAGCTCGACGATCTTCTGGGCGTCGGGGTCCTCGGCGTGGAGCTTGCGGAACTCCTCGGCCTCGCCGTAGCGCTCGTCGGCGGGGTTGAAGATGCCCTTGATGGAGATGTCCTTGCCCTGGACGGACGGGGGCATGGCCTTGGTGAGCCGGTCGCCGACGGCGTAGGGGTAGCCCATGACGCGACTGGAGTCCTTCAAGGACTGCTTGGCCTTGATGACGCCGTAGGTGACCACCTGGCTGATGCGGTCGGCGCCGTACTTCTCACGCACGTACTCAATGACCTCGTCGCGCCGACGCTCGTCGAAGTCGACGTCGATATCGGGCATGGAGATGCGCTCGGGGTTGAGGAAGCGCTCGAAGATGAGCCCGTGGCGCAGCGGGTTGAGCTCGGTGATGCCCATGGCGTAGGCAACCATGGAGCCGGCTCCCGATCCACGCCCCGGCCCGACCCGGATGCCGTGGGCCTTGGCCCAGTTGATGTAGTCGGCCACGACGAGGAAGTAGCCGGGGAACCCCATCTGGGTGATGACGCTGATCTCGTACTCGGCCTGCTTGCGGCAGTCCTCGGGGATGTCGCCGTTGAACCGGCGGTCCATGCCGCGCCAGCACTCCTTGATGAACCAGGACTCGTCGGTCTCCCCCTCGGGGACGGGGAAGGCCGGCATGTATGAGGCCCCCTCGTCCACGGTGCGGAAGTGCACGTCGCACTGCTCAGCCACGAGCAGGGTGTTGTCGCAGGCCTGGGGCATCTCGGAGAAGAGGCGGCGCATCTCGGCGCCGGGGCGCAGGTAGTAGGTGTCACCGTCGAACTTGAAGCGATCAGGATCGGAGAGCACGGAGCCGGAGTTGATGCACAGCATCGCGTCCTGGATGGTGCGGTCCTCGGGGCGCACGTAGTGGGAGTCGTTGGTGGCCAGCAGCGGGGCCCCGATCTCCTTGGCGATGCGCAGCAGATCCTTGGTGACGCGCTGCTCGATCTCCAGGCCGTGGTCCATGAGCTCGACGTAGAAGAACTCCTTGCCGAAGATGTCCTGCAGCTCCCCGGCGACGCGCAGGGCCTCGTCCCACTGGCCCAGGCGCAGGCGGGTCTGGACCTCCGAGGAGGGGCAGCCGGTGGAGCCGATGAGGCCGCTCGCATAGCGCGAGAGCAGCTCGCGGTCGATGCGCGGCGCCTTGCCCCACTGGCCCTCCAGGGAGGCGAAGGAGTCCATGCGCATGAGGTTGTGCAGGCCCTCGTTGTTGCGTGAGAGCAGCGTCATGTGCGTGTAGGAGCCGCGGGCGGAGACGTCGTCGCTCCGCTGGGACTCATCGCCCCAGAACACACGGGTCTTGTCGAAGCGGGAGGTGCCCGGCGTCATGTACGCCTCGACCCCGATGATCGGCTTGATGCCGGCGGCCGTGGCGGCCGCGTAGAACTCGTAGGCTCCGAACATGTAGCCGTGGTCGGTGATCGCCAGGGCGGGCTGGCCCAGCCGCTTGGCCTCGGCCACGTAGTCCTTGATCTTCCCGGCGCCGTCCAGCATGGAGTAGTCGGTGTGGACGTGGAGGTGGACGAAGTCGTCCTTGGGGGCTGCTTCTTCCTGACTGCTCATCTCCGCCATGGCCCCATCCTAGGCCCGCTCGGCACCATGTCTCCTGGAGGGGCCCAGCGCGCTCCAGCGCGAAGGCAGGGCCTTGCCCAGCCATGACGGGACACCGCCGAGGTAGTGGCTAAGCCGGGGGAGAAATCCTCTGCTGGGCGGCGTCCTTCCCACCACCTCCGAGAGGGGCTTCGGGCTCAGGCGCCCGCCCGGGCGGCGGCCTCTCGCGGAGCCAGAACGCTGAGCGCAAGGTCGAGCACGGGGGTGGGAACACCCGCCTCGTCTCCGGCGCGGCACAGGGCACCGAGCTGGGCGTCGAGCTCGCTGGGCAGGCCTGAGGCGATGTCCCGCTGCATCGAGGTGGTGGCGCCGGCCGGCTGGGCGTCGGCCATGCGCAGGGCCGCGGCGACCGGGTCGGGGGCATCGTCGGTGGCCAGGTCGTGGCCCAGTGCCGCGGCGACGGCGACGACCTCGCCCACGGCCCGAGTGAAGGCATCTCTCAGGTCGCTGCGCAGGACGCCGATGGGCGCGTTCGTGGCGGCGCCGAGGGCCCCCTGGACGACGACGAAGGAGACCTTGCGCCACAGCTCGGCCCAGATGGAGTCCGGGATCCAGGCCCGGATTCCGGCCGCCTCGAGGGTTTCGACGGCGGCGCTGCTGCGCGCGGTGGCTCTGCCACTCCACTCCCCCAGGGCCAGGGAGCCGGCGTTGCCGATGGTGCGGACCTCCCCGGGCGAGGTGATGGCGGAGTAGACGCGGGCGACTCCGGGCAGGACGTGCTCCTTGCCGACGGCGTCGGCGAGCAGTCCGGGCGCGCTGATCCCGTTCTGGGTGGAGACGACACCGGTGTCGGGGCCGGTCAGGGCTCTGAGCGCAGGGGCCAGCGGCGCCAGCGCATCGACCTTCGTGGTGACCAGGACCAGGTCAGGCTCACCGCCCAGGGCTTCGTTGAGAGCCTGCGGATCCTCACTGGCCAGGGGCGTCTCGATGCGGGCGGTCACGGTACCGGGATCGCCCCGGGAGCAGTCACGCAGCGTCAGCCCGCCCGAGCGCAGAGCCGCCAGGGTGCGATCGTGAACCAGGAAGCCGACCTGCTGGCCGCTCGCGGCCAGACGGGCGCCGAGCCATCCTCCGATGCCCCCGGCACCGATGACAACGATCCTCATGTGTCTCTCCTCTCAATCCCGCTGCTGTCCACACAAGCACGTACACCCGGGAGTCAGCGACCGGCCTAGGCGGTACGGCCGGAACTGTCCTCGGTGCTGATGCTGCTGACGATGCGGGCCATGTCCTGGTGCCAGATACCGGCGTCGAGGTAGCGGTGACCGTTCAGGACCCGGTATCCGCAGCGCTCATAGAAGCCCATGGCTTGCTCCTGAGCTGAGAGAACCACCTCCACACGGGGCCGGCCGGAGTGGCTCAGTGCAGTCTGCTCGAGGGCAGCGACGATGCGGGCACCCAACCCCGTACCACGCACGATGCTCCGTACAGCCAAGCGGCCCAGATGGACCCGACCGGGGTGTTCGGGCTCCATCAGGAGACGTCCGGCGCCCAGGGGTGTTCCGTCAGCTCCACTGGCCAGGAGATGGATCGTGGTCGGCTCCTCGTCGCGGGCGTCGATCTCCAGGGCGAGGGGAACCGCCTGCTCAACAACGAAGACCTCAAGACGAACGTCGGCAACGGACCTGCGGAGCCGGTCGGCCTCGGGGCCCGTCTCATCGCCACAGGCGGTTGCGAAGCCAATGGGTTCGTGGACGGCGGTGGCCGGGCGGATCTCGAGGGTGGGAGTCTCCGAGACCGCCTCGTCAGCGCTCGGCCTCGTCGTCGGGGCCATGGTCGAGCGACGCAGGCGATCAGTCACTGCTCTCATTCACCTCCACGGAGAGCCTGTTCACGGCAGGCGCAAGACATCGAGGGCGTGGACGAGGTCGTCGGGGTAGTCAGAGGTGAAGACCATGTGCTCACCGGTGATGGGGTGGGCGATGCCGAGCTCGCGGGCGTGGAGCCACTGGCGGATCAGACCGGTGCGTGCGCTCATGACCGGGTCGGCGCCGTAGGTGGCGTCTCCGACGCAGGGGTGGCCGACGGCGGCCATGTGGACGCGGATCTGGTGGGTGCGCCCGGTCTCAAGGTGGATCTCGGCCAGGCAGGCCCCGGGCATCGCCTCGATGACGTCATAGTGGGTGATGGACTCCCGCCCGCCCTCGATGATGGCCATCTTCCACTCTCGGCTGGGGTGACGGCCGATGGGGGCGTCAATGGTGCCGCTGGAGGGATCGAGGTGGCCCTGAACCAGGGCGTGGTACACCTTGTCCACCGTGTGCTCCCGGAAGGCGCGTTTGAGCACCGAGTAGGCCCGCTCCCCCTTGGCCACGATCATGACGCCCGAGGTACCCACGTCCAGGCGCGAGACGATGCCCTGGCGCTCGGCGGCGCCGGAGGTGGCCACTCGCACGTGCATGGCCTTCAGGGCGCCGAGGACGTCGGGGCCGTCCCACCCCATGGAGGGGTGCGCGGCCACGCCCGCGGGCTTGTCGACGACGACGATGTCCTCGTCCTCGTAGAGCAGCTCCATGCCCTCCACGGGAGTGGCGACCGGTTCGACGGGACGGGGGTCGGGCAGGTCGACCTCGAGGAGCTCGCCCGCGCGCAGACGAGAGGACTTGGCCAGCGTCTCGCTGCCTCGGCGCACCTCTCCGGCCTCACACAGGTCCTCGACCCGGCTGCGGGACAATCCCGTCATCCGGGCCAGCGCGGCATCGACGCGTTCGCCGTCGAAGCCGTCGGGGACGGGCAGCAGGCGCACGCTCATTGCGGCTCCACGGGAGTCGCCTGCGTCGATGCATCCAAGGGCTCCCCCGGCTTGGAGGACGCCTCGGCGCGATCCTTCCCGCGGGCCCGAACTCCTCGGCGGGTTGAGGAGGGCGGTGCGCCACCGCCTTCCGCCTCCGGGTCGTCTGAGGCGCCGGCACGCGTGCCGTCGATCTCCCAGCCTCCCAGGGACAGGATGATGATGCCCGCGGCTGCCGCCACAATGGCGATGTCGGCGACATTGCCCACGAAGTAGCCGCCGTAGTCGATGAAGTCGATGACGTGGCCGCGCAGGAAGCCTGGCTCGCGCAGAAGGCGGTCGATGAGGTTGCCGACCGCGCCGCCCAGGACCAGGCCGAGGGCCACCGCCCAGGAGCCAGACGCCAGGTTCCGGGAGACACGGATGATGATGGCCACGACGCAGGAGGCGATGAGCGCGAAAATCCACGTCTGCCCGGTGGCGAAGGAGAAGGCGGCGCCCGGGTTGCGTACCAGGACCAGCCGTTTTCCGAACGCAGTGTATCGATATCCATCCACGGACGAGTCGCGTAGATCCCTTCGCCGTTGATACGCAAGAAATCGCCGAGCTGTTCGAGGCCACGCTGAATCCACGTGGACATACCTCCGCGCGCGTCGGGACCGATCCCAATGAGGTAGTTCCCGCCTCGCGACACGATCGCCAATAGGTTGGAGATAATGTGGCGCATGGGCTTGATTGGCTCGTCGGGACGCATCGAGCACCAGCCGCGAGTCATGGTGATGCATGATTCCCAGGGGTAACGTCGAATATCGTCCG
>ERZ772920.1059-NODE-1059-length-14662-cov-13.696652_pt1 | contig 14662 bp, 14 predicted proteins | sample MGYA00511469_ERZ772920 | MGnify/ENA primary metagenome ERZ772920 (study PRJEB29015, sample SAMEA2738069) | human oral metagenome | biome: human oral; feature: human-associated habitat; material: saliva | place: China | collected 2216 ... | reverse complement strand
ATCATTGAATTATCAATCACCCTACCAAGTTTTTCTGAGTTACTTGAAAAGTCTAGCTTAATTTGACAATTTAGGATTAGCTCCCAAGAGCTAAAAGTCACAGACCCAGATGGGATTGTGGCAAAGCTCCAAGTCACCTAGTTAAATACGAGATCATCCCCCATCTGTTAAAGATACGGGGATTTTGTTTTTCTGATGAGAAAGCCAGATTGTTATATTTCCGCTTCCAAAATGATGGTATAATAATTAAAAGAAAGGTGTAGATATGTTAGCTAAAAATATAATCTATTTAGAAACGTCATCTATCTTTGACTGGGTACAAATTATTTCCTACTTATCAAGAGAGGAAAAGGAAGTGATGTACCAAGTTGCAAATGACAGAATTAAGCGCTTGTTTAAAGTCGAAAATGAATTTTATCTTTGTACGATTTTTTACAATGAGCAAGTTCAAGAGATATGTATCCAGGCGGAAAATCAGCCTATTTTTTCTGCTGAGGCTAGAAAAGTTATTAGCAATTTTGTCAGAGATTGGTTGGATTTAGATCAGTCGTTAGATGACTTTTATCAGTTTGCACAAGAAGATAATATTTTATATCCTTTGGTTCAGAAGTTTTACGGACTTCGTTTGATTGGTGTCCCAGATTTTTATGAGGCTATTACTTGGGGAATTTTAGGACAGCAGGTAAATCTTGCTTATGCTTATACCCTAAAAGAACGTTTTGTCAAGAAATATGGCGAAGCTTTTCACTATAACCATGAAACTTACTGGCTTTATCCAAAGCCTGAGATGGTTGCAAATAGTGTGGCTGAGGAGTTATTGGAGTTGCAAATGACTCGTAAAAAAGCAGAATATTTACAAACAATATCAATGCTCTTGTATCAGGGGACCATTTCAAGAAGTTATTATCAAAAGTTAGATACAGCTGAGCAAATTGAAAAAGAGTTGCTTAAACTTTACGGTGTCGGTCCGTGGACGGCTCATTATGTGATGATGCGATGTTTTCGTATACAATCGGCTTTTCCGATGGCTGACATTGGATTGCAGAATGGCATATCTTATATACTTGGTCTAGATGAGAAACCGTCTAAGGAATTGCTATTAAAGTTAAAAAAAGAGTGGGGCACATGGTGTTCATATGCAGTTTTTTATATTTGGCGTTTGCTTTATTAGTTGATTTTCATCGAAAAGGAGAAGAAATGTACAAAACTTATTACAAATCCCCAATCGGCCGTATTCTCATTATGACGGACGGAAGTGCCCTGTTGGGACTATGGCTGGAAGGACAGAAATATTATGGCGCAGGCTATGATTTGGAGCAAGCACAGCAGGAGGAAACAGAAGTCAGCCAACGCGTTGTTGCATGGCTAGATGCTTATTTTGAGGGGGAAAATCCCCCAACAGATGAGATTCTACTGGCTCCTCAAGTGACTGAGTTCAGAAGCAAGGTTCTGGCAGTGTTGCAGAAGATTCCCTATGGTCAGACGGCTACCTATTCAGATATTCTACGAGAATTACAAGCCGAGTATGGTAAGATTGGCTCGGCCAGAGCAGTCGGTGGTGCCATCGGGCACAATCCTATTTCCATTATAATTCCCTGCTACCGGATTGTCGGAAGCGACGGCAAACTAACTGGTTATGCCGGTGGCCTTGATAAAAAAGCCTTTTTGTTGAAACTAGAGGCGGGGGAGAAGACATCAGGATAAATAAAACTATTGATAAGCTAAAAAAGCACCCTTCGGTGCTTTTTAACTTACTTTAAATATGGTAAAATGGATGTGATTAAATAGGAAAAGAGTATAAAATGGCGAAAAAATCAAACGCAAATATTGGATTTGAAAAGGAACTATGGGATGCTGCAGATTCACTTCGGGGGCACATTTCAGCGTCAGAGTACAGAAAAGTTATTGTTGGTCTAATCTTTTTAAAATATGTATCAGATGCTTTTGAAGAAAAATACCAACAATTACTTGTAGAGGGTGACGGATTTGAGAATGATCCTGATGCATATTCAGAGGAGAATATTTTCTTCGTCCCTGAAATAGCTAGATGGCAATTTATTGCGAGTCATGCCCATTCTTCGGAAATTGGCACAGTCTTGGATAAGGCCATGCGTGAAATTGAAGAGGATAATCCAAGTCTAGAGAATGTCCTCCCTCAAATCTATGCCAGTCCAGACTTAGATAAGCGAGTTTTAGGGGAAGTTGTAGACATTTTTACTAATATTCAAATGTATGAAGGTGAGAATGAAAAAGATTTACTTGGGCGTGCTTATGAATATTGTATTGAACAGTTTGCGGCATATGAAGGAAAACGAGACGGTGAATTTTATACTCCGACCAGTATCGTAAAAACGATTGTAGAAATATTAAAGCCTTATAGAGGCTGTGTTTATGAAATCGCCACTATCGGATTGATACAATTTAACCCTTGGTTCAGTCAAAAAGCGGCTTGAAATAAAGGCTTTTCTGCGTTATTCTATCTTTTACGAGCGATTCTCCTGCGAGGCAGCAGAGCAATGCTTCGAATCCTATAATCAAATTTGCACCTCTTTTTAATGATAGGAAATTATCGTTAAAAGGTTCTGACTAATTGTCATAATATTCAAGTTTCAATTTCCGAATCAAAACACAAATCCAAAGACACAATATAGATTTCTATGCGAAGTGAAGGTCGCTTGAAATATGGCGTTTCCGTATGCTCAAGGGTGGAATTGTCCGAGTCCATTTCCTGAAATCGCCACACAGGGCAGATTCTATTAATTTATATGCATCAATTGGTGCTAGTTGTAAAAGGGGGTATTTACAATAGCTTTTAAGAAGAACAGAGAAATGAAGGTTTATGGATCAACGGGAGCAGGAAATATCATGGTTCCTCAAATCAGACTGCAAGGAAAATGGCTACAAGAGTTGGGCTTTGACATTGGAGAGCCGTTGAACGTAGAGTGCGAGGGTGGTCGTTTGGTTATTACACTCCGGGATGAAGTTATTGATGAGGGCGTGGCGTATCATCAGTAATAATGTGATTATGGTATTGTTTTGCACAGAGCGTCGATAGATATAACTATTGGTGCTTTTTTCATTATCTAATGAAAAACTAGGCTTCGTTAAAAATACGCAAAAGTGCGTAATAAATAATTATGGATAATTGAAAATAGGGTTCCCAAAAAATTAACAAAAAAGTGTAAATTCAGGATTGCCAATCGTTAAAATGTGTGCTAGAATATACATAATAGAAATACTGGGACAGGAGGTGCCGAGATGGCAGATGTTGTTAGGAAAATTGAATTTGAAAAACTTTTTAACTCCACCACCATGTTTTATGTGAATGATAAATATGAAGAGGAAATGGAGAAAGAGGTACAAGCCAAGGTTGATGAATTGGCTGGAGAATTACAATTTATCCATTCGAAAGAAGATTTGAAGCAGTACATTATTGACCATAAAGATGCACTTGATAACCTTACAAGTTTGATGGAAATTTCAACTGAGCGATTTAAGAGAATGGTTTCCATGATTAGAAAGGACCGAGGTTTTGTATTCTCCACAGAATGGGGACTAGGCAAAATAAGAACGGCAATGATGGACAGCCCTGCAATAATGGAAAGTGTATTAGATCTGTTGTATGACGGCAGAAATGATGAAAGAATGAAAGCAAAAATCCCATTCTTCTATTTGGATAATATGGGAATTACAGAAGCTACATTAGCAAAATTGCAGAATAAGGACTCTATCCGTTTGTTTGTGAAAAGAGGACTTGAAGGAAAATACAGCAATAATATCGGAGATTTGATTCTTGAAGATATAGAAAGAAAAATTAATCAAGTTTGCGTTAAGCATGGTCTTGATTATGAAAAGAATGTTAGGGTGCCTATTCTAGATAGAGCTGTCAGCTTTGTTTTAGAATCACCAACAGATCCTAAAATAATAATTGATGTCTCGTACAGCGTCACAACATCAAGCGCACAAGGAGATAAAAAGAACGCTGCTAGAAAAACGGAAGATACTCTTAAGAAAGAACGTGAAAAAGGTAATCAGATCATTTATGTTAATTTCTTGGATGGCGCGGGCTGGATAGGACGTCAAGCGGACATGAGAGAAATTCATAGATGCTCAGATTATGTCATCAATTTTAACAACTTGAACCTAATCGAAGATATCATAACTTCGTATGTAGAAAATCATATGTAAATCGGAGGTAATAGACATGAATGCAGAAGAGAGAAAAGCAAAACTTAAAGAATACACTGATCACCCTGAAAAAGCTGTTCGTACTGGAATTCCAATCATGTATCATGGACAGAGAAGAACATTTCCTGCGTATGAAATTCCTCTTGAATATCTGGTCTACAATCCATATAACGGAAGAATCGGTAGCGTTGTAAAATCGTATGAGAGACAGAATCACCAGATTGATCCTGAAGATCCTCAGGATAAATTATTGATTGAAAAATTCCTGTGGGAATCAAAGGTTGATGCAAATAAGAAGACAAAAGAACGCTTGTTGAAGGAGCATCAAGAAAAACACGGTATCGTAACAGCAGATGGTATTATTATTGATGGAAACAGAAGAGCAAGTCTTTTGAATAATATTATGGCTGATGATAGCATTCCATTTAACGAGAAGAGTCATTGCCAATATTTCGTTGCTATTATTTTGCCAGAAGACGCTGACAGAAAAGAAATCCTAGCATTAGAGACAACTTATCAAATGGGTGAAGATGCAAAAGTCGACTACAATCCAATTGAAAAGTATTTAAAATGCTCTGATTTAGAGGGCGAAGGATTTCATGAAGAAGATATTGCACGAATGATGGATGATACGAAGAGTAATGTTACAATGTATCTTTCAGTTTTGAAGTTGATGGAAGAATATCTTGATGAGTTTGGTTATACTGGTATGTATACACAGTTGGAAAAGAATGAAGACTCATTCCAAAAACTTGACAGTGCGCTTAAAAGATACAAAGCGGGTGTTCCATCAATGTGGAATTATGACCCAGATGCAGATGTTTCAGATTTGAAACTGATTGCCTTTGACTATATTCGTGAGGGTTTTGAACAGACGCTGTTCAGAAACATTATTAATGTTCCATCTCCAAAGAAACCTGCTGCAAGTTTCTTTGCAAAGAAGGAAGTATGGGAGCCATTTAGAGATAGGCATTTTGAAATTGTAGACGATATTCAAGAAGAATCTGTCGATGATGTTATGGCAACTAATCCGCCTGATTTAGGATGTGCATTAAAAGCAAGAGATAAGCAGTGGAAGCAAAAGGTTGAGGATGATTTCGAGGAAAACTTTACTAGAAGTTTAGATAGTCTGAACAATCATGCTAATTCAGCAAAACCTCTGCAGCAGTTAATAAAGGCCTGCCAGGCATTAGAGGTTGTTGACACTGAACAGGCTGGATTTACTGATGATGCGAACGTTAAGGGTTGCGTAAAAACATTAGAGGAATATGTAAATGAGTTTAAGAAAATTCTTGGAATGTAGGGGTGATGGTGCATGAAGAGAATTTGTCTCGAATCGAATGAGGACTCGTCTAAACTATATATTACGGGCGATATAGATGATATCTTTGCTAACAGAAGGGCAGCAAGATATATAAAGGACACAATAGAATTTACTAAAGCTTATGGAAAACTGATTGTAAATGCAGAGAAGGATATCAATAAAACCATTGATAAACTGAAAAAGGTGTGCGAATACATCTCTGCAGAATTAGTTTTTTCAGGAAAAATATCTGAGGCAGTAAATAACTATGCTTTGGAGGAAGAAAAATTCCATATTTTTTCGGAAAAGGCACGATTGATTAGAGATAACTGCTGTGACAAAGAAGACTTCCAAAAATTTGTAGATTCATTAAGTATTAATTTGAAAAATAGAAGTTTGTATGAGTTGCAGCTTTTGTCTGCCTATCATTTGGCTTTTTCACAGAATGCGTGTAATTTTTCTGTGCCTGGTGCAGGAAAGACAAGCGTGGTGTATGGAGCATTTGCGTACTTATCAAATCTGCCCGCTGATGATAGTAAGTATGTCGATAAACTTCTCATAATCTCTCCGTTAAGTGCCTTTGGTCCTTGGGAATTAGAATATGAGGAGTGCTTTGGTGAAAAACCTTCAACTAAACGACTGAACGGTAAAGTATCTGTGGATGAGAAAAAACAATATTTGTATTCTCGTACACCTGCAAAAATAACCCTGTTATCATATAACTCAGTGCCGTCATTAAAAGATGAACTTATTTATTTTCTGAAAAATAACCAAGTTATGGTTGTTTTAGATGAGGCACACAAAATAAAAAATACAAGTGGTGGAATAACGGCAAATGGTGTGTTGGATATTGCACAGTATTGCTCGTCTAGAGTTGTATTAACAGGAACCCCTGCACCAAATGGATATGAGGATTTGTACAATCTTTATAAGTTTATTTGGCCAACAAAAAAAGTTATTCCTTTTGAAATATATCAGCTGAAGGATATGAGTAAGCAAGAGTCGGATAGCAGAGTTGAAACATTATTGAATGCGGTGGCACCGTTTTTCATTAGAGTGAAAAAAAGTGATTTAGGTATTCCGATGGCAACTGAGCATGAACCAATAATTGTTCCAATGGGATCTGCACAAAGAAGAATCTATGATGTAATAGAAAAGAAATATATGAATGAAATTGTTTCTTCAAAGGGTAATAGTTTCAAGCAAGATCTCATAAAGGCTCGATTAATTCGAATGATGCAAGCCGCTACAAATCCAAACTTGCTCAGTGTGCCATTGCAGCAATTTGCAAACAACGAGGGGGTTGATGCTAAAGAAGTGGTTGAAGACTCTTCGCTTATAAAAGAGGTATTAGAGTATTCTAAGAATGAAACACCGGCAAAATTTATCAAGGCAAAAGAATTAATTGAGAAGATCATTGCATCTGGAGGCAAAGTTGTAGTTTGGGCCATTTATGTAAAAAATATATTAGACTTCCAGGAGTATTTGCTAGAGAATGGTATTGACTGCCGTACACTTTATGGTGCAACACCTGTCGCTACTGGAGATGAAGAGGATGATGATACAATAGAAACCAGAGAAAAGATAATTGCTGAGTTCCATAAAGAAGATTCATCTTTTAAAGTTATAATTGCAAACCCATTTGCTGTATCAGAATCTATATCCTTACATAAAGTATGTCATAATGCAATATACATGGAGCGAAGTTTTAATGCCGCACACTTTATACAGTCAAAGGATAGAATACACCGTTATGGTCTTAAACCAGGAATTGAGACCAATTACTATTACTTGCTATCAGAAGACTCAATTGATTCCGTAATCAATGATAGATTACGAGCAAAGGAAGAGCGCCTTAGAGAAATTATCGAAAGTATGCCAATTCCTCTATTTTCAAATGTGGAATTGGAAACAGGAGATGATGATATTAAAGCGTTAATAGCGGAATATGTTAGCCGAACTAAAACGATGTAATTCCGTTGGAAACATTGATGGTATTATTTTCCTGGTGTCAATGTTGAACGGAAGAAAGAAAGTAGGATTTTCCGAATTAGTAAATAGGTGCGCATTAGAAAAAGGTGTAACCATACATTGCAGTGGTGCAGTAGCATTCTTACAGTATCTTGGATATATAGAGAACGATGGAGAAATAGTTACAACTACGGATAAATATGCTTCTATTGATTCGAAAGAAAAGAGTGTTGTAATAAGCAGCCTTGTAGAAGAGTGCATAACAAAATTAACCGAAGAAGGACTCTTTGATAAAGAAGGATTAGTATTTGATGCTGAGCAAGGACACTTAAGTATTAGGCGTTCAGCGTTCCCATTAGCGTATGCTTCTATTAGAAATTTTCTGACGTTAGCAGGAGTTTTGGAACGAGAGTTCAATGGGGAAATTGGTATATCTGATAGCTATGAACAAGAGTTTTCAGCTAGACTAAGAAGTAGAAAAGACAAATTCACCTTAGAACAGTTGATGGAACGTCAAAAGGAACAGAGTAGAAGAGGTCTAGAAGCAGAAGAGTTTGTAGTTAGATTTGAACGTAATAGAATACCGTTAAAAGCATATAAAATTAAGAGAATCTCTGACTTTGATGTATCTGCAGGATATGATATTGTTTCATTTGCTGATGAAAGTAGCGGAATATATGATCGATTTATAGAGGTGAAATCCTTTATTGGAACTCCACACTTCTATTGGTCTGAGAATGAAGCTGATGTTGCTAAATTGAAGGGTGATAGATATGTATTGTGTTTAGTTGAATATGAGCGTATGAAGGATCCTGAATATGAGCCGATATTCATTGTCAATCCTTATGAAAAGATTTTCAGCGATAATACTTGGTTAGTGAATACCTCCTCGTACAAAATACAAAAGATATAGGGCATGGTAAAATCCATGCCCTATATACTCAGCTTTTATACATTTCAGCTAATCTTTCTGCGATAGCCTCTATTACAGGAACACATACTGTGTTGCCAAGTAAATCAAAGGCCTCTCGATCTTTTAGAAATGATAAATCATAATCTTCAGGGAATCCACACAAACGTTGTCCTTCTCGTATGGAAAGGCGTCTAAGACCACCGTTGTCAACAATTCCTAAATGAGACACATCCATCGCAACCAAAGTGGGTGCAAGTGCATTAGGATCTAATATTTTAGTGAATTCGAAAGATAATTTTCCAGCAACAATATTATAACCTTTTGGCTTGGTTTCGTCTGGAATTCTTCTATTCTTTTCACGCTTTCGAGGATGCTCCAATGTTAAGTATCCCATTTCTACTAGTTCATCTAAGAACTCTTGCAGATTTTCCCTAGAATAGAATGTGGATATTTGTTTGGCAGTAAGCGGCATTCCATCCATCCAGTCTATACCGATTTCTTCTGCCCATTTTTTCTTTCTTCTTTCTTTAAGTAGAAGATTAAGAAAATCACATTGCTCCTGTGTTGTTTCTCCTTTAAGTCCTAATTCCCAACTATGTATGTTGTCTTCTCCGCCTCGCTTATCCTTGATGGCTTTTCCCACTACCTGTTCTGGGGTGAAATGACTAAATAGTTTTTGAGTAAATGGTGAGTCTATAACAGGTAAACCTGATTCTAGTATATCTCCAAGTAGAACTGTGTGTTCGTCAAAATTATCTAGCGATATGTAGGCATCTCGGGTCCCTACAATATACACTCGTTTTCTGGATTGCGCTAATCCAAAGAACTGACTATCAATGAGTCTGTATGAAACAAAATAACCGAGTTGTTTTAAATGAGTCACAATGACGCTGAGTGTGCGACCACCATCATGGTTGATGAGTCCTTCGACATTTTCAAGCAAAAAACCATAAGGCTTTTTTGCTTGGAGAATACGTTCGATTTCGAAGAAGAGAGTTCCTCGAGTGTCTTCAAAGCCGAGCTGAAGACCTGCCGAGCTGAAAGGTTGGCATGGGAAGCCCGCTAGGAGAAAGTCGAAATCAGCAATATCCGATGTTGGTATTTCGGTTATATCTCCAGCAACGTCAGAATCCTTATAGTAGTTCGTGTATGCTTTGATAGCGTAGTCTTTAATTTCACTACTAAATACGCATTTTGGAATGAGTCCTTTTTTTCTGAATGCTGTTTCGAATCCTAAGCGTATGCCGCCTAATCCCGCAAATAGATCAATAAACTTAACTTCGTTATTATCAAATCGCTTCCTACGTTCAATCTGAGTTGTTATTAAATCAAGACATTTCTCAGAGAAACTATCTCCCTTAGCGTAAAGTTCGATATCATCATTTTGAGTAGGAGTGATATATATAGTCTTGGCTATTTTTTTCTGGTCATCTGGTAGTGGATTTCTACCCGAACCTTCACGCTTACCTCCGTGCATTACGAATGTCTCCTTTGTTTAATATTACATAATTAGTATATCATAAAACACTTGATTTCGCAATGTTTTTAATCAAGTTTAACAAAAATTATAAAACTCACATTTTGTACATTGACAAAGTGCAAAAGTTTGGTTACAATCGTAAATACACAATTTTACGTAATTGTTAAAATACGAAAATATTGTGCTAAATAGTTAGAAGGAGAAAAAGATGGCAGGTGAATTTGGTGCATTTATTGCACGCAAAAGAATTGAAAAAGATTTAAAACTTAAACCTATCGCCGAGAAACTGGGTGTTTCGGTTGCTTATCTGTCTGACATTATAAGGGGGAGGCGTAACCCACCAGATAAAGAAGGATTAGATATCTTAGCAGCAATGTTAAACTTGAATGATGCAGAGAAAGCAGAAATGTTTGATCTTGCAGGAAGAGAGCGTAACCAGGTAGCATCAGATCTGACTGAATATATTATGGATGAATCAATTCCTAATGCACGAGTTGCATTTAGAAAAGCACGTAACGCAAATTTAGGAGATGACTTTTGGAAAAAAGTTAATGATATAATTGATAACAAGGAAGATCCACAATGAGTTATAACTTAAATAATCTAATGCCATATATTCCTGCATCAGATTATGAAAAGGTTGCTACTGAATTTCTTGAAACGTATTATCCGCAAGCATTGAGTAGTCCACAGCCTGTTCCTATATTGGATATTGCAAAAAATGAACTGAAACTAGATCTGAAGTTTATTTGTTTATCAGAAGAGCTGGATATATATGGTATGACCATTTTTGATGATGGGGTGGTCGAGGTTTATAATCCGGTTAAAGGACTGTATGATAAAAAAAAGTATTCTCGTAAAACAGTACTTATTGATCCAGATGTTGTAAAAAAAACAAATGTCGGATGCCTAAACAATACGATTGCACATGAATGTGTACATTGGTATAAACATAGAATGTATTATCTTATGCAACGACTTGTTCTTCCTCGCCACGCAAAGTTTTGTAAGTGTCAGGTAGATCAGGTAGGATATTTTTCTAATGAAGAAGATATTCTTGAAAACCAAGCTGTTGGAATTGCACCCAAAATACTAATGCCGAAGCAGATGTTTGTTAAGGTGGCAGAAGAATTAGGGATTAACGATGAACAGGCTAATTGGAGAGAAATCAATAGATTAGCTGATTTTTTTAAAGTTTCAAAGCAATCCACAATAATAAGATTGGAAGAGTGTAACATTATTTAATCTTGCTGTGTAAAAGCAGCAAGAAAAATTTTTGCTAATGAGTTGACAAAAAAGCGTAATATTTCAAACCCCTAGATAGAAAGGAAGGCGAATAGTTATAGGAACAGAAGCGTTAAAAATTACAGGAACAATAGAGTTTCCTTGTTGTAAAAAACAAAAAAAGGTTTTATACGGTCACCCGTCGGGGATAGTCTCGGATAACAGAGGTTTTTGGTAATTACATTGATGTTTACGATATGACACAGGCAGTTGAAGATGGCGCCACTCGGCCCGTCTATTATGAAAGCCGTGTCATGCATTTAAAACTAGATGAAAATATCTTGCGTTTGATTGATACAGAGTATGACTTGATGGCACAAAGCGCTGAATCACATGCGATTGATAGAAGCAAGAAGGAATTGGGGCGTCTTGATAGTATTTTAGGGGCCGATCAAACTATTAGTGCCTTGTGTGAAGATATCATTACTCATTATGAAGAAAATCGTGCGCAGGAATTAACCGGAAAAGCAATGATTGTTGCTTATTCTCGTCCGATTGCGATGAAAATTTATCGTACCTTACTTGAAAAGCGTCTGAATTGGACAGAAAAAATTGGAGTTGTCATGACTTCTAGTAATAATGATCCGGAAGAATGGCATGATATAGTAGGGAATAAGCGCCATAAAGAAGAGATGGCTAAAAGGTTTAAAGACAATGAAAGCCCATTTAAGATTGCTATCGTCGTTGATATGTGGCTGACTGGATTTGATGTTCCTAGCCTTGCAACTATGTATGTATATAAGCCAATGCAAGGTCATAATCTTATGCAGGCAATCGCTCGTGTTAACCGTGTATACAAAAATAAAGAGGGTGGACTTGTAGTTGATTATATCGGTATTGCAAGTGCTTTAAAGCAAGCCATGAACGATTATACAAATCGAGACAAAGGTAACTTTGGGGACACTGATATAGCTAAGACAGCTTTACCAAAGTTTGTTGAAAAACTAGAGGTCTGTCGTGATTTGTTTTATGGGTTTGACTATTCAGAATTCATGCTCTCTAAATCAAGTGATTTAATCAGAGCTAAAACAATTAGTGGTGGGGTAAACTTCTTGTCAAGTGTAGACAAGGAGAAGAAGAAAGAGCTCTTCATAAAAGAATCGTTACTCTTACGCCAAGCGTTATCACTTTGTCGTTCTTTGCTTACTCCTGAGCAACGTTTTGAAGCAGCTTATTTTGAAGCAGTCAGAACATTACTGACACGAATAACTGGGGAGGGTAAAAAGCTTTCTCTGAAAGATATTAATAATCGTATCAATGAGTTACTAAAAGCTTCTATCAAGAGTGAAGGTGTCATTAATTTATTCTCAGATATTGATACAGGATTTTCGTTATTTTATCCTAAATTTTTAGATGAAATCTCTAAAATGAAGGAAAAAAACATAGCGGTAGAACTCTTAAAAAAATTATTACAAGAGCAGATTACCTTATATCAAAGAACAAATTTAGTCAAATCCGAAAAGTTCTCTGAAATTCTTTCGCGAGCGATGAGAGCATATCTGAATGGCATGCTTTCGAATAAAGAAGTTATTGCTGAATTAATGAAAATAGCCAAAGAAATGGCGAAAGCTCACGAAGAGGGGGATTCTTTAGGTCTTACCGATGAAGAATTAGCTTTCTATGATGCTTGGACGCAACCACAAGCAGTCAAAGATTGTTATGAAAATGATGAGCTTGTTGCAATGACTCATGAATTAACGGAGACATTGCGCAAAAGCAGAACTATTGATTGGCAGAAAAAACATTCTGCGCGTGCTCGTATGCGCATGCTTGTTAAACGGCTCCTTAGTAAATACAAATATCCACCGGAGGGTGTCGAAGATGCCATTGTGACTGTTATCAAGCAATGTGAAATGTGGACGGATAACCCTGATAATAATTATGAATCGTATTCGTTTTCTGACCAACTGATGGCTGCTGAAAGTAGTGTAGAATTTGAATCGAAATAAAATTTGACCGGTTATGCCAGTGGCCTTGATAAAAAAGCCTTCCTACTGGAGTTGGAGGCTGGGGAGAAGATTGAATAAATCTTTCTACTCAAGACTTTTACATTTTACTGGTGAGAGCCTTTTGCTTGCATTAATAAACTAAAAATCCCCTTTGTCACTTACAGCAGCTGACAAAGTGGATTTTCATTAGTTGATATGCCATTGTGTGGCCAGCCAGTCGGCAAAGTCAGCATAGCGCTCTTTGAGAGCCTCATGATGACCGTAAGGATCAAAGACGGAGCAAGTGGTAAGGATTTCTTTCTGAATCAAGCGATGAATTTCTACAGCATAAAAAGGAGCTTTGGAAAGTCGATTTGAGTGATTCGCGCCTTCAGTCTTTCCATTCTGCAAATAGACTAGACAGTCCTTGTTTTTCAAGTCCTGTGTCCGGCAAAAGTCGGTAAAACCTGGGTACCAAAAGGAACCGCAGATAGAAAAAACACAGGGAACTTCGCAGACACTATAGAGACTGTAAACAGCTGCTAGTCCACCGAGAGAGTAGCCACCATAGGCAATTCTCTTATCATCCAGTAGGTAGTGCCGTCTGATTTCTGCTAATATACCGTTGAATAGTTTCTGATGGTAGCTATCTGCTCTACCACCAAAATCGGGATTGCCAGGCTTTAGAGCATTGGCTTTCCAGGGTGTATAATCATCCAGCCTGTTGTTTGATATTAGTCCGATCAAGATTACTGATGAAGAAAGCTTGCTCAGGTAGTTTGTCTGTCCATCATTTAGCAAGATTGCTGGATAAGGTCGTGATCCGTCATAATCTTGGGGCAGGGCAATATTGACAGTGATACCCTCCCAGACAAAGGTCTTATTTATTAACAAAGTCATTGATTTTCTCGAGTGAGTCGATTACAGTAGGTCCATAATCCATGAACTCATCATAGGAGATGGTCATGATTTTCTGATTTTTGACCGCTGGGACATCTTCCAGAACTGGATTGTCATAAGGCTGTCAGCATTAGCACCGACAGAAATGATAAAGTTGGAAAAGGCGATAAAAAGGACCATTGCCGATGCCAGAATGGCTCCTATAAAGGCACCTGTGCCAGTAATGGATTTTAGTCCTAAGATAATGCTCAGTGTGGATCCGAAGGTTGCACCCGCTGTAATTCCTAGGATATAAGGCTCTTCGATAGGATTATTGACAGTAGATTGCATGACGCTGCCACAGACAGAAAGGCCAGCACCAGCTAGGATTCCCAAGATCACTCTTGGAACCCGCATGTTCCAAACAATAGCTATTGTAGAGGGCGATAGTTTGTCTGTGCCAAGGGAAAAGCCAAGCTTGCTGAAAATAATCTGGTAAGTATCTTGTATGTCAATAGTAATTGAACCCAAAGAAACAGCTAAAAAGAGGGAACAAGCCAGAAAAATGGTGAGAAGCAAAATCAGACAGTTCTCCTAATTTTAAGACGGAATTCGGTCATCTAGAAGGGGATACAATTGTGGGAGAAAAACACAAAAGTGTAGTCATTACCTTAGTAGAACGCCTCTCAAAAGCCATCATCACACTGAAAACCAAT
>ERZ772920.1055-NODE-1055-length-14722-cov-21.846799_pt1 | contig 14722 bp, 13 predicted proteins | sample MGYA00511469_ERZ772920 | MGnify/ENA primary metagenome ERZ772920 (study PRJEB29015, sample SAMEA2738069) | human oral metagenome | biome: human oral; feature: human-associated habitat; material: saliva | place: China | collected 2216 ... | reverse complement strand
TTGTACCGCCAGGTGCATGGCTGATTGGCTACGTTCGGGAGGGATAACCGCTGAAAGCATCTAAGCGGGAAGCCTGTTTCGAGATGAGATTTCCTGGCACTTTTGGTGTGTGAGGCTCCTTATAGATGATGAGGTTGATAGGCCGGGTATGGAAGCGGGGACTGAAGACTCGTGGAGTTGACTGGTACTAATAGGCCGAAGGCTTACTTTTCAAGAGAGTTATTGTTGTTTGCGTTCACTGTATGGTTTTTGGATAACAATCCCGTAGGTTTGCGGTGATTATAGCAAGAGGGAAACGCCTGGTTCCATTCCGAACCCAGAAGCTAAGACTCTTTGCGCCGATGGTACTGCACTTTTGTGGGTGTGGGAGAGTAGGTCGTCGCCGCTTTATTATTCAATAGCCCCGGCTTTGCCGGGGCTATTTTTGTTTAACAAACTATTCTGCTTGACGGGTAGTGCGCCCGGTGGAAGAAACTCCGGGCAGAGAATAATAGGGGAGAGGTGCCTCTCCTCCCTAACGTCCACGGTCGAGGCCGCTCAGACGCTTAGAGAGGCCGCGGATCCGCATCGCTACAGGTGCACGAAAGCCGCCCTCTATACTAGAATGGTATGGCTTATATTGGGCATTAAAGACGGGCCAAGCGCCCCTCCATAGAGTTGATGCCTCAGGCAGCGGACCGTCCGGACCGACTGCATCCACGACCCGCCACGAGCGGATACCTCCCAAGGAGATTCATGTCTGAGACCCCCCGCCACGAGTCTAACGGCTCCGGCCCCCGTCAGCACCGCAAGAACAACGGCGGCAAGGATTTCCGCTCCAAGAAGGGCGGCAAGAACTTCGGCGGTAAGGGCGGTTTCAAGCGTAACGATCGCGGAGGTAAGAAGTTCGACGGTCGCCGCTCTGACTCGCGTTCGAAGGCACCCCGCTCCAATGGACCCGAGGGTGACGCACCCCGCGAAGAGGTACGTAGCATCGGTGGCCGTGCAGGCTACCGTCCCGCTAAGCCCAAAGCACCCGAGGTTGACAGCGATGTGACCGGTCGCGAACTGGACGGTGCAACCTACCGTCAGCTACGTGCCCTGGAGCCTCGTAACGCTGAGACCGTTGCCAAGCATCTGGTGATGGCGGGCCGTTACCTTGACATCGACCCCGAATTCGCGCTGGCGCACGCCGTTGCTGCCTCTCGCAGCGCCGGTCGTATCTCCGCCGTGCGTGAAGCCGTGGGTATTGCTGCCTACGTGGCAGAGGACTACGAGCTGGCCCTGCGTGAGCTGCGTACTCACCGTCGCATCAGCGGTTCCGTGGACCACCTTGCGCTGCTGGTGGACTGCGAACGTGCACTGGGACGACTGCCCAAGGCACAGGAAATGATTGCCGAATTCAAGCGTGAAGAGCTGCCTGCCGAGGTGCGTGTGGAACTGGCTATCGTCGAGTCCGGCATCCTGACCGATCAGGGCAAGAAGAGCCAGGCCGTGGTAGCCCTTCAGATTCCCCAGCTGAACCCCAAGCGCGCATTCGAATACAGCCCGCGTCTCTTTAGCGCCTACGCCGATGCCCTCGCCAACGCTGGCCGCAATCAGGAAGCCGAGCGTTGGGCACGCCTATCTGTCGTAGCTGAGGCAGCGCTGGGCCAGGGCAACTTCGCGGAGCCCGAAATCTTCGATATTTTTGGCGAGGCAGACCTCTTCGAGAAGGAAGAGATGCCCGCAGAAAGCCCGGTCAAGGCTGCAGATGAGGAAGCCTCCGAGGACTCCGCCGCGGAAGCACCTGAAGACTCTGAAGCCGAGGAAAAGGCCGAGGCTGACGTAGAGTAATAGCCTGTACATATCGAACCGCCGGATGCGGCTCCCCGAGAGCTCGCCTTCGGCGGTTGCGCTATATCGGAGAGGCTACCCGTCCGAATAGGAACTGCCCGTGACGAACGATAGGCCCCGGTAGTGCGGAACGGGTACGATAGAGGGAATACTAGCCGCTCAGACCCCGGAAGAGGTTCCTATGACCACGACCGCGCTCCTTGCCCGATACGATGCGCTCCTCTCAGACCTGGACGGCGTTGTCTACGCCGGCCCCTTTGCCATCGAGGGAGCTCCCGAAGCCCTCAACCGTGCGGAGGAAGAGCTCAACGTACCGGTCATCTTCGTGACTAACAACGCTTCCCGTTCGGTAGAATCCGTCGCAGAACACCTTCGCGACCTTGGAGTGCACACCCGGGCAGAACGAGTCGTCAGCTCCGCACAGGCCGGTGCAAAGCTTCTCGCGCAAAAGATTCCTGCGGGCTCCAAAGTGCTGATTACCGGTACCGAGGCCCTCGCCGACTGTGTGCGCGACGCAGGCCTGGAACCCGTACGCACCGAGGCCGAGGGGCCAGTAGCCCTCATTCAGGGCTTTGACCCGAAGATGGGTTGGGAGGATCTCGCGGAAGCCGCCTACACCCTCGCTAACCCCGAGGTGCTGTGGATTGCCACCAACACCGACCAGACCATCCCTAAGGAACGCGGCCAGGCCCCCGGCAACGGCACCCTCGTCGCAGCCGTGGCAACCGCCTCGCGCCGTACCCCGCTCGTTGCGGGCAAACCCGAAGCCCCCATCTTCCACACCGCAGCACAGGCCCTGAACTCCGAGCGTCCCGTCATTGTGGGTGACCGCCTGGATACCGATATTCTCGGCGCTAATAACGCGCAGATGGACGGCGCGCTCGTGCTCACCGGTGTGCAGACCTACCGCGACGTCATCGAAGCCGTACCCGAACAGCGCCCGACCTACGTGCTGCGTACCCTGGACGACTTCTTCGCACCCTACCCCGAGATTGAGGTGCTCTTCGAAGGCTACGAAGTGATTGCGACCGGCCCCACCTGGCAGGCACGGGTGCGAGGCGAGAACCTGATTCTCACAGGCCCCGAGAACCTCGACGAGGGCACCTTCACCGGAAGCGAGAGCGAAGCAGAGGCCTGGCGCGTCGCCTACGCCGCCTGGTGGGCAGCCAACCCCGAGCAGGCCGCCGTGCCCGTCATCAAGGGTCTTCCCGGTGCCTAAACAGAACGAAACTATGAACGCCGAGACCACCGACCGTTCTATCGCGGATGCCGAATTTGAGCGGCAACTGGCGGCGACCCTCGCCATGGACCCGGTAGAACGCGTCAAACGTCTCGAAACGATGAGTGAGCAACTGGAAAAGGATCTCGAGAATCTCTCCTAACCTCGCGGCGGTGAGCTCTCAGAAGGTAATGTTCTGAGGGGTCACGGCACTACACGACGACAGAAAGAAGATATGGGCAAGGACACCGCGCGCCTCGATAAATACCTGGTCGAAGCCGGATTCGTGAGCTCCCGAACCCTCGCCGCAAAGCTCATTGCCGCTGGAGACGTGCAGGTCAACGGCAAGGCCGCGCGCAAAGCGTCCAGGCTCGTGGGACCGGAGGATACCCTCTACGTGCGTCAGAGCGAACTGACCGAATACGTCAGCCGCGCAGGCCACAAGCTCGCGGGTGCCCTCGATGCGTTCCCCGATATCGAGGTTGAAGGCAAGCGTTGCCTGGATGCGGGAGCATCCACCGGAGGCTTTACCGACGTGCTACTTCGTCGAGGGGCCCGGCATGTGGCGGCCGTGGACGTGGGGCACGGACAGCTCGTGGACGCGCTGCGCGAAGATCCCCGAGTTGGCGTGTACGAAGGCCTCAACGTTCGTTACCTGAAGCCCGAAGATATCGGCGGACAGGTTGAGCTGACGGTCTCGGACCTGTCGTTCATCTCGCTGACCCTGGTCATGGAGGCGCTAGCGAACGCCACCGAAACCGGCGGTGATTTGGTGCTCATGGTCAAACCACAGTTCGAGGTCGGCAAGCACCGCATCGGACGCGGGGGAGTGGTCTACGAAGAATCCGCCCGCCGTGAAGCGGTGGAAAAGGTACAAGCCTCCGCCATCAGTCACGGGCTGCGGGTGATGGGCATGGAGCCCAGTCCGCTCCCCGGTCAGGACGGCAACGTGGAGTACTTCCTATGGTGTCGAAAAGAAAATAAATAGCGTTGAGATAGTCTGAGAGGACTCCAATCGAGCGTGAGTAAAGCGCTACGGCCGGGGACTTCTCGGGCTATCGCGCTATCGAGGTGCCTTGGCAACGGGCCTCCGCAGATTATTCGAAATAATTTTCTAAAAATAGAGTATTTTAGAAAATTTTCGAGAACATATTCGGTATGATGGGTGTAGATACACCAACTCAATACCCCAACCATGAATGGGAGAGAGTCGTTATGGCAGAACAAAAGAGCCATGTAGAAAAGGGAGCTGCTCTCGCGCAGGTGCAGCCGGAGGGCGAGCATCACGCGGCGGAACGTTCGGTTAATCGCGGGCGAAAGATCTTGGTCTTTGCGCACGTGGGACGCAAAGAAGCACGAGATGCCGCTCGCCAGGCCTGTGCCCAGCTCTACAAGGCAGGGCTGACCCCCGTCATGACTCGCTCCGATCTGGAAACCCTGAGCGAGAACTGGGATGAGCCCGTTCCCGTGCAGGTGGTGCATGAATCGGTGGCCCTTATCGATATTGAGCTTGGCGTGGTGCTGGGCGGCGACGGCTCGATTCTGCGTGCCGCCGAGATGGTGCGCCGAACCAGTATTCCCCTGATTGGCGTGAATCTGGGGCACGTCGGCTTTCTCGCCGAATCCGAAGAGAGCGATTTGAATGAGACGGTGCGTCACATCGTTAACAGCGAGTACACGGTCGAAGAGCGCATGGCCATTGACGTTGAAGTCTGGAACGACGGTAAGCGCGTGCATAGCGACTGGGCACTGAACGAAGCCAGCGTCGAAAAGGGTAACCGCGAAAAGATGATTGAGGTCATCATTGAGGTGGACTGCCGGCCGCTGAGTACCTTCGGCTGTGACGGCGTGGTCATGGGGACCCCCACCGGCTCGACCGCTTACGCTTTCTCGGGTGGTGGTCCGGTGGTCTGGCCCGAGGTTGAAGCGATCCTGATGGTTCCGCTCTCGGCCCATGCGCTCTTTGCGCGCCCGCTCGTGGCGGCTCCCACCTCAACCCTGGCGGTAGAGCTCATGCCCGAAAACGGTGCCTCCGGTGTGCTGTGGTGCGATGGTCGCCGCACTGTGGAGCTTGACCCTGGCTCGCGTATTGAAGTGCGTCGATCCGAGAAGTCCGTGCTGCTGGCCCGCATCCACCCCGCGCCCTTCTCGGAGCGTCTGGTGCGCAAATTTGAGTTGCCCATCCGCGGCTGGCGCGGTCCGCAGGAGGCTGAGACGCAGTCCTCCAAGTAGGGGAGGCTACTTACAATATTCGCTGCGCGACGGCAATTGTCACCTCTGCAGAGGGGGCGAGAAAAGTTCGAGACGGTCAAAAGAAAAGGAATGAACGTTCGTGATTGAGGAAATTCATATTCGAGACCTCGGCATCATTACCGATGCGAGGCTCCCCCTTGAACCGGGGTTCTCCGTTCTGACCGGTGAAACCGGTGCGGGTAAAACCATGGTTGTCACCGCCCTCGGAATGCTTCTGGGTGCTCGCTCGGACGCCTCCAGCGTGCGCAACGGCGCCAAGAATGCGCTCGCCGAGGCCGTCATCCGCTTGCCGCGAGGCCACCGTGCCCTCGCCCTGGCCGAAGAAGCCGGCGGAACCACCGAAGAGATTGACGAACAGAGCTCGGAGCTGTTGCTGGCTCGCACCGTCAACGCTTCCGGACGCTCGCGTGCCCACGTCGGCGGTTGCTCCGCACCCATCGGCACTCTCGCCCAGATTGGGCAGAGCCTCGTGGCCGTGCACGGCCAGTCGGACCAGCTACGCCTCAAATCGCCCGCAGAACAGCGCCAATCCCTCGACCTGTATGCGGGGGAGGAGCTGGCCTCCCTACTGGAGAAGTATCGAGAGAACTACGAGCGCTACCGTGCCGCTGCCGCGGAGCTCAAGGAAGTTCGGGAGAACTCTCGCGCTCGCGCACTAGAGGCGCAGAGCCTGCAGGGGGCGCTCGAGGAGATTTCCACCGTCAACCCCCGCGCGGGTGAAGAGGACGAGCTCAAGGCCGAAATGGTGAAGCTCATGAACGTTGAGGCTCTGCGGATTGCCTCCGCGACCGCCCTGACCGCGCTGAGCGGCAGCGAATACTCGAGCGGCGAGGAAGCCAACGTTATGGGTCTGCTCGATGCCGCCCGTAGCGCCCTGCAGGGACAGGCCTCTGCCGATGAAGAGCTTGCCGCCCTGGAAGCTCGTGTCAACGAGCTCATGATCCTGGCCACCGATATCGCCTCGGATCTTTCCTCCTATTCGGCTTCCCTGGATGTGGAGGGGCCCGAGCGTCTGGCGCAGGTGCAGACCCGCCGCGCCCAGCTGGCAACGCTCATGCGCAAGTACGGGGCGGATATCGCCGAGGTGCTTGAATGGGCCGAGGAATCCCGCGCCCGCCTGGACACCCTCGTTGACGACCCGCAGCGCCAGGAAACTCTCGAAACGGAACTCGTGCAGTTGCGCAAGGTCTTGGGAGAACAGGCCGAAGAGCTGACAAACCTGCGCCGCGCGGCCGCCCAAAAACTTGCCGATGCGGTGAGCGAGGAGCTGACCGCCCTGGCCATGCCGAATGCCTCCCTCGTGGTGGAAGTTGCCGAGGCGGAGAAATTCTCGGTGCACGGCCGCGACACCGTCACCTTCATGTTGGCACCCCACCGCACCGCCGTACCCCGCCCGCTCGGCAAGGGTGCATCCGGCGGTGAGCTCTCCCGCGTGATGCTCGCCCTCGAAGTGGTACTCGCCGAAGTGGATCCCGTGCCCACCTTCATCTTTGACGAAGTCGACTCGGGTGTGGGCGGCAAGGCCGCCATCGAGATTGGTCGCCGACTGGCCATGCTCGCCCGGCACGTTCAGGTGCTGGTGGTGACCCACCTGCCGCAGGTGGCAGCCTTCGCCGACCAGCACATCCTGGTGCTCAAGAACGACGACGCCTCGCTGTCTAAAGTGCAGGTGCTCACGGAGGAAGAGCGCGTGGTGGAGCTGGCTCGTATGCTCTCCGGTCACGACCAATCCGAGTCGGCTCGCGAGCACGCTCGGGAGCTGTTGGAAGCCGGGCGGCAGGTGTCCCAGAACCAGGGGTGAAACGCCCCGAACTGGGGGTAACGTACCTCGGAATCCGCCGCCTGAAAACGGGCGTGCCGGACGACCAAACCCCGCGCACGTGGGACGGATGGTATGAGATACTCAAGGGGTACTCGAGGAAAATCTCTGAACGGCGCGGTGGGAATATAAAACCCCCGTGCGTGTTTACAGTGGAGACAGAACCCGAGGGGAGGGCTTCGGCCTGCGAGAATCATCTCGCGGCGTAGTTCTCTGCTTGGATAGCAGACAAGAAAATGGTAGGCTTGAATTCCGTGGTGAATGAAAAAAATAACGCTCTGAACGCGTCCTCTAACGACAAGGTAACCCGCCAGATTTTCGTGACCGGCGGCGTTGCATCTTCTCTCGGTAAGGGCCTGTCGGCCTCTTCCCTCGGTCAGCTTCTTCGCGCACGTGGCCTCTCTGTGACCATGCAGAAGTTCGACCCCTACCTGAACGTCGACCCCGGTACGATGAACCCCTTCCAGCACGGTGAAGTCTTTGTCACCGACGACGGTGCAGAAACCGACCTGGACATCGGACACTACGAGCGTTTCCTGGACGAGAACCTCGACCAGTCCGCTAACGTGACCACCGGTCAGGTTTACTCCTCCGTTATCGCGAAGGAGCGCCGCGGCGAGTACCTCGGCGACACCGTCCAGGTGATTCCTCACATCACCGACGAGATCAAGTCCCGCATGCGTCACGCAGCGGAAATCGACAACGCCCCCGACATCATCATTACCGAAATCGGCGGCACCGTTGGCGATATTGAATCCCTGCCCTTCATGGAAGCTGCACGCCAGGTGCGCCGCGATGTCGGACGCAAGAACGTCTTCTTCCTGCACGTCTCCCTGGTGCCCTACATCGGCCCCTCCGGCGAGCTGAAGACCAAGCCTACCCAGCACTCCGTCGCAGCACTGCGCGGCCTGGGTATTCAGCCTGACGGCCTGATTCTGCGCTGTGAGCGCGAGGTTCCCGCATCGCACCGCTCCAAGATCGGTAACGCCTGCGACGTGGACACCGACGCTGTCATCTCCTGCGCCGACGCCCCCAGCATCTACGACATCCCCAAGACCCTGCACAGCCAGAAGCTCGACGACTACATCCTCGACTACTTCGGCATCGAGGCATCCGAGCCCGACTTCACCCAGTGGGACCGCCTGCTCGACGCCGTGCACCGCCCCGCCGCAGAGGTGAACGTGGCCCTGGTCGGTAAGTACATCGACCTGCCCGACGCATACCTCTCGGTCTCCGAGGCTCTGCGCGCCGGCGGCTTCGCAAACAACGTGAAGGTCAACATCAAGTGGGTTGCCGCCGACCTGTGCGCAACCGACGAAGATGCAGACCACCAGCTGCGCAACATGGACGCAATCCTCGTGCCCGGCGGCTTCGGCATCCGCGGCCTGGACGGCAAGATCGGCGCCCTCAAGTACGCACGCGAGCACAAGATCCCGACCCTGGGCATCTGCCTGGGTCTGCAGTCCATGGTGATCGAGTACGCGCGTAACGTGCTGGGTCTGCCCGAGGCGTCCTCCACCGAGTTCGACCCCGAGACCCCCGTACCCGTTATCGCCACCATCGAAGAGCAGAAGCAGTTCGTCGAGGGTGCCGGCGACCTGGGCGGCACCATGCGCCTGGGCCTGTACAAGGCAAACCTTGTTCCTGGCTCTCAGGTTGCTAAGGCATACGGCGCAACCGAGGTTGCAGAGCGTCACCGCCACCGCTACGAGGTGAACAACGAGTACCGCGAGCAGCTTGAAGAAGCAGGCCTGCTCATCTCCGGTACCTCCCCGGACTCCTCGCTGGTTGAGTACGTGGAGCTGCCCGCAGAGGTTCACCCCTACTACGTGGCAACTCAGGCACACCCCGAGTACCGCTCCCGCCCGACCCGTCCGCACCCGCTCTTTGCAGGCCTGATTAAGGCTGCCCTGGAGCGCCGCGGCGCATAAGGCGACCGAACGCGTTGAGCGCCCCAGCCGTCCCCGCGGCGGCTGAGGCGCTCGCCGTTTAACCGTCTTAACCCATCGGGGGTCCGCCGAGTAACGGGGAGACGCGCGAGGGAGTTCCGAAACGAACCCTCTAGAATAGAAATATGAGCGAAAACCAGCATATTATCGACGAACCCTCCGAACGCACGATTCGCACCCGGACCGTCAAATACAGCGGATACGTCATCGAAACCGCGGTCGAGGAATACGAGCTGAACGAGGACACCGTACTCACCCGCGATGTCGTGGAGATGCCCGGTGCCGTGGCCGTGGCCGTGCTCAACGAACACAACGAATTGCTGATGCTCAACCAGTACCGACACCCGGTGCGCATGAACCTCTGGGAGGTACCCGCCGGCCTGCTCGACATCGACGGTGAGGATCCCCTCCACGCCGCGCAGCGCGAGCTCGCCGAAGAAGCCGACCTGCGAGCCGCCAGCTGGCACGCCCTGACCGACTACTTCAGCAGCCCCGGCGCAACCAGCGAGGCCGGCCGCGTCTACCTGGCCCGCGACCTGAGCGAGCTGCCCCGCCAGGAACGCACCGAACGCACCGAAGAAGAGGCGGAGATGACCTACCGCTGGGTTCCCCTGCAGGATGCGGTGCAGCTGGTGCTGGATGGTAAAGTGCACAACGCGCTGGCCATCCAGGCGATTCTGGCCACCTACGCGGCCTCGGCACGCGGCTTCGAGGGCCTACGCGAAGCTGCCGGTGGCTGGGATTTCCACCCCTACATGGGGCATCGCCGCCAGAAGCCGCAGACCTTCCGTTAGGGTTCGGAGCCTTCTCGCCTGATTCCTTAAGGAAGCATTTAGCGCTACCGTGCGCATCCGAACGAACCTGAACGACCGCGTGGGAAGGGAAGAGATATGGCACAGCCCGCGCTGAAGAGCGCTACCCCCGCGGTTGAGGGGGTCGGCGAGCAGACCCCCCTGGAGCGGGCCATCGACCAGTACCTGGTGCATCTGCGGGTCGAGCGGGGGAGCAGCGAGAACACCATCGCCTCGTACGCGCGAGACCTACGCCGCTACGCCGCGTACCTCTCCACCCTCGGGGTGATTGACCCCGAACGCATTACGACCGCGCAGGTACGTTCATTTATGCGCGAGCTTGCCGCACCCACCGTGCCCCTACCCGGTCTGGCCGTCCCTGCTAAAAAGCAGCCGGGGGAAAAGAACTCCGTGGATGCCGAGGAGGCCGCAGAATCCCTGGCCGTCCTCATCGCCGCCGAAGGAGGCCGCAGTACTGAGTCGGGGGAGCGGGGGAACGGCGAGGGAAGCATCCCGCTGCCACTGGGTCCTAACTCCATCGCCCGCACCATGGCCGCCGTGCGCGGAGCCCACGCCTTCTGGGTCTCTGCCTTTCTGGTGGAAAAAGACCCCGCCGCGACCGTGACGCCGCCCAAAAACGTTAAGCGTCTGCCCAAAGCTATTACCGTGGAGCAGATGCAGCGCCTCCTCGCCGTGCCGGATCGAGACACTCCCATCGGCCTGCGAAACCGCGCCATACTTGAATTCCTGTACGCCACCGGTGCCCGCGTGAGCGAAATGCTCAACGCCGATATCGACGACGTACACAGCGAAGAAACCCTGGCCGACGAGGACGGCAACGACATCACCCTTCCCGGGTACGTGCGGCTCTTCGGCAAGGGGAGCAAGGAACGCCTCGTACCCCTCGGAAATTACGCTCACAAGGCCATTCAGGATTACCTGGTGCGCGGCCGGCCCGCGCTCGTGGCCCACGGCAAAGGCACCGCCGCGCTCTTCGTCAACGGGCGAGGTGGCAGGCTGGGGCGCCAGGGTGCGTGGCTCATCCTCAAGGAAGCCGCCGAGGCGGCGGGCCTCAGCGCGGACTTCTCTCCGCACTCCATGCGGCACAGCTTCGCAACCCACCTGCTGCAGGGCGGCGCCGATATTCGCGTGGTGCAGGAGCTGCTGGGGCACGCCTCCATCGCGACCACGCAGATGTACACCAAGGTCACTCCCGAGGGGCTCATGGAGGTTTACCGGATGGCGCATCCGCGTGCCCACGAGCGGGGATAAAACCCCGCCAATCCGCGGAACAGCCGCTCTTGAGGTAACCTTATAGACAACGCTTAAACTTAAAACTTCGAATTCATTGATGAAGGTGAACCATTGACTGAAGCTCAGGCACAAGAACTCGGCCCCACCGGTCGACCCCTGCGCGTGTACCCCGACCCGGCTCCGCTGAGCAGCCACGGTCCCGCCCGCATTATTTCTATGGTGAATCAGAAGGGCGGCGTGGGTAAGACCACCTCCACCATTAACCTGGGCGCGGCACTGGCAGAGTGTGGCCGCAAGGTGCTGCTGGTCGACTTCGACCCGCAGGGTGCCCTCTCCGCAGGTTTCGGCGCGAACCCGCACGAGCTGGACCTGACCGTCTACAACGTCATGATGGACCGCAAGGTCGACATTAAGGACGTTATCCTGCCCACCGGCGTGGAGAACATCGACCTGCTGCCCGCGAACATCGACCTTTCCGCAGCCGAGGTGCAGCTGGTCAATGAGGTGGCTCGCGAGCAGGTTCTCGCTTCGGCCCTGCGCAAGGTGCGCGACGAGTACGACGTCATCCTCATCGACTGCCAGCCCTCCCTGGGTCTGCTGACCGTCAACGCGCTGACCGCCTCCGACGGCGTGATTATTCCGCTAATTTGTGAGTTCTTCGCCCTGCGTGCCGTGGCCCTGCTCGTGGATTCCATCGAGAAGGTGCAGGACCGCCTGAACCCGAACCTCGAGATTGTTGGCGTGCTGGCTACCATGTTCGATGCGCGCACCATCCACTCCAAGGAAGTTCTGGCGCGCATCGTGGACGCTTTCGGCGACAAGGTGTTCGACACCGTCATCAAGCGCACCGTGAAGTTCCCGGACGCATCGGTGTCTGCTGAGCCGATTCTCAGCTACGCCTCGAGCCATCCCGGTGCCGAGGCGTACCGTCAGGTTGCTCGCGAACTGATTTACAAGGGCGGCGCACGCTAGCCCTTCCCTCGATGCGCCTCCTACCGATGCGGCTTGCGACCCCTTGAGCCGCGCCGGTAGGGGGCGTATAATTATGGGGATTCATTCCCACCCGCACCGGCTACTTCGCCGATTAACGACCGAAGATGCCGAAGATGCCGAAGATGCCACCGAGAAATCGCTGAGAAATCGCCGAGAATGCGAGCCTCACGATACCGGCAGGCTTACCCGGCGCATCGACCGGATGTAACGCCCAGACCGCGGGACGGAAAAACACATAAGGAGAACAGGTCTTTATGACCACACACGTCGCTGCCGTGAGGGTACCGACACCGAACGCAGAGGCCGCCCAAAACGCCCGGACTGAGGGCCGCGGCCTGCAGAACCCGGAACGCGGTTTCACCCTCACCCTCAGTAATTTTGAGGGTCCCTTTGATCTTCTACTGACCCTGATTTCGCGCCGCAAACTCGACATTACCGACGTTGCGCTCGCCGAAGTGACCGATGAGTTCCTCGCCTACCTGCAGGCCCTCTACGCCGAGGGCACGGAGCGAGCCCTGGACGAGGCCAGTGAATTTCTGGTTACCGCCGCAACCCTCCTCGAGCTCAAGACCGCGCGCCTGCTACCGCAGCACCGCGAACCCCTGGAGGAAGATGTTGCCCTGCTCGAGGCCCGCGACCTACTCTTTGCGCGTCTGCTGCAGTACCGCGCCTACCGTGAGGTCGCCGATATCTTTGCCGAACGCTGGGCGCAGGAAGCGCGGCGTTTTCCCCGCGCGGTCGCCCTCGAAGAACGCTTTGCCCACGCCCTACCCGAACTGGTTCTGGCCGGAGGCGCCGAAGAGTTTGCGCGCATTGCGGCCGCCGCGCTGAGCCGGCAGCCCGCCGAACCCGAGCCCGCCGCGGAAGAAATCGTGGAGGAGCTGAACGAGCACCTGCATGTTCCGGTCACCACCATCGCCGCCGAAGAACACTATCTGCTGCACACCCTGCTGGACGCCTCCGGGCGCGAACTGCGCTTTGACGAACTTGTGCGGGGCGCGGGCGACCTGGAAATTGCGGTGGTTCGTTTCTTGGCCCTGCTGGAGCTCTACAAGGAGGGGGCTCTGCACGTGGAACAGGAGCACCCCCTGGGCGAGATTCTGGTGCGAGCCAGCGCCACGGCGGGAAGCTTCGTGATTCGCCCCGAGGCTCTCCCCGCAGCGCGGGACGGCTCGGAGCCTGTACTCCCCGAGAGCGCGGAAGCCCGCGAAACCCCGGAGGCGGAGTTCACCGAGAACGGCATCGACCCGGAGGAGGAACGTGACTAACCCCGAGAACGGATCGCGCTTCAACCGCGAATTCACCCCCGATGACCTGGCCATCGTGAACCTGGGTTACTGGGATCCGAACGCTGAGGACGATACAGAGCCGGCCGCCTCGGCGCCGGTCGAGTCCGCGGTCGAACCGGTAGCTGAGAACCGGGAGCCGGTAGCGGCCGAATCGGCTGAGCCCGATGCCGAACCCGCCGAGGAACCGGAAGAGCCTGAAACGGCGGAGGCACCCGACAGCCCGGAAGCACCGCAGGAACCTGCACCTCGTGCAGAGAAGAGCTCGGCGAAAATACCCGCGGGAGGGCCCTCCACAGCACCCAGCGTGGCGGTCGACCCCGACGCCGAGTTTTCCCGTGTCGAGGCTATCCCCGGCGGCGTCAAAAGCGCCATCGAAGCAATCCTCGCCGTCGCTGAGGCCCCCGTGAGCGTGCGCGAACTCTCCGCCGCGCTCATCGTCAGCGAACGAGCTGTTGAGCACGCGCTCGACCAGCTGTACCGCGAGTACAACGGCGAGGAGACGGAATACGGTGAGGAAGGCATCTCACCCGAGCCGCGCGGATTCCAGCTGCGTCGCATCGCCGGTGGCTGGAAGCTCTACGCCCGCGACGACTTCGCCCCCTGGGTGGCGCGCTTCGTGACCCGTTCCAAGAGCGCGACCCTGAGCAAGCCCGCCTACGAGACGCTTGCCGTGATTGCCTACCGGCAGCCGGTGACCCGCGCGAGGGTCGCCTCGATCCGCGGCGTGAACGCGGACGCGGCCATCCGCCTGCTGCTGCAACGGCAGCTGATTCGCGAGGCCGGGCGAGAAGCCGGAACCGGTGCGACCCTCTACGAAACCACGGATCTGCTGCTGGTAAAGCTTGGGCTGAACTCCCTGGAGGAGCTGCCGGCGCTCGCGCCCTTCCTGCCCGATGACACGGAAGCCGCAGTGCTTGCCGAGGGCAACGACTAAGACAACGAATCAATAAGACGAACGAACGTTCGGGAAATGCCTGAAATGTTCGCACTATACGACAGAAAAGAGAAGAACACCATGGCATATGGAAACTCCTCCCGCGGCGGCCGCTCTGCATCCGGTCGCCCCCAGAACTCCCGCGGTGGCCGACCCGGCGCAGGCCGTCCCGGCCAGGGCGGCAAGCCCGGCGCTAAGGGCGCAGGCGCACGCGGCGGTCGCCCCGGCGCACCGAAGAATGGTGCGGGCAAGGGCGGCGCAAAGGGCTTCGGCGAGAAGAAGTTCGGTGACAAGAAGTATGGCGAGAAGAAGTTCGGCGCAGGCCGCGCAGGTTCCGGCCGCGGCCGCGGTACCGAACTGCCCAAGCGCGAACGCCGCGCACCGGGCCGCCCCTACCGCTCCGGCG
>ERZ772920.1050-NODE-1050-length-14758-cov-7.924505_pt1 | contig 14758 bp, 5 predicted proteins | sample MGYA00511469_ERZ772920 | MGnify/ENA primary metagenome ERZ772920 (study PRJEB29015, sample SAMEA2738069) | human oral metagenome | biome: human oral; feature: human-associated habitat; material: saliva | place: China | collected 2216 ... | reverse complement strand
CTGTGCGGGGGTGACTCTGAAAAATCGATTTCTACGAAATCACGATTTTTGAGTCACTCCCTAAAATACTTAGGAGTTTTAAAAAAATATATTTTTCTCTTGACATGGAACGCGTTCCAGTTGATATCATTAGCTCATAATAAGAAAATGAGGTAATGTTTTATGAATATCAAGCGTGTTTTTTTAGATATGGACGGTACATTATTGAATAGTCAAGGTGAGGTTAGTTTAACCAATGCTGAACTCATTCGAAATGCTGGACTGCCAGTGACTCTCGTTTCAGCTCGTGCACCTATGGAAATGCGTGAAGCGATTAAAACCCTCGGTTTGAAGGGATTACAAATAGGGTTTAACGGCGGTCTTATTTATCAAATGATAGATGCTAAGGTCAAACCAATCCGTGTACAACCCCTAGCTCAAAATGAAGTTCAAGATTTATTGACCTATATACGCAAGCAATTTCCAACTGTTAGCATGTCTTATTATGACCTTAATAACTGGTACTGTGATAGAATAGATGAAGGTATTCGTTATGAACATAACCTAACTCATCAACAGCCAACTTTTATCACAGATGAGACTAAGTTTCTTAAAGCATCCATCAATATTTTTAAAATAATGCTGATTTCTTTTAGTGAATCCGAGATGCAAAAGCTTGAATCGGTTTTGCGTAGTCTTGATATGAATCATATCACTATACAACGTTCTGGAAAAGCCTATCTAGAGATTACGCATGTTAAAGCTAAGAAATCTATCGGCATTGACTACATTTTTGAGAAAGAAAAACTAAGGAAAGAAGAAACTGTGGCATTTGGTGACGGACACAATGACCTACCGATGTTTGAACGAGTTGCTTATCCGATTGTCATGGAAAATGCTTTGGATGACATCAAGACAGTTGCCTACCGAATTACAAAATCTAACGATAAAGATGGCGTCGGCTATGGTATGAATGCATTTTTGAAAAAAAGTTAAATGATTTTATAGTAGTGAAGGGAATATTATGGTAAGCATTCGAGAAATTGCAAAGAAAGCAGGTGTTGCTGTGTCGACAGTATCCCGTGTTCTCAATGACCATCCCCATGTGGCAACTGCTACTCGGACTAAGGTCAAAAACATTATAGACGAACTAGGATATGTTCCAAACCAAGTCGCCCGTGACCTTAGTCGTGGCAAGACTTACAAGATAGGCGTTGTCATCCCTCATACGAGGCACCCCTATTTTACCCAACTAATCAATGGACTATTAGATAGTGCCCAAAGCAGTGACTATCAGCTTCTCTTTATGCCATCAAACTACCAAGAAAACTTGGAAAAAGACTACTTAGAACAATTACGACGCCAGGCAGTTGATGGCTTAATTTTTACTTCTAGAGCTATTCCTCTATCTGAAATTGAAGCTTATCGCCAATACGGACCGATTGTCTTGACAGAACCTTTATCAGAAGCTAGCACACTCTCTTCGGTTTATATTGACCGGACACCAGCCTATCTTTCACTTTTTCAATACCTAAAGGATAGAAATTTTTATGAAATAGCACTCCTTTTTTCTAGAAATAACAAAACTTCTGCTACCTATCAGGAAGCTATTAAGTCCTATCAAGCAATCTATGGAGACAGGACAACTGTAACTTTTGGTAACATTGATAGCTATCATGACGGTTATGAGATAGGTGAAATCTTAGTAAATAATTCTAAAATACAAGCGGTTCTAGCTACTAGCGACGACATTGCCGCTGGAATCAAACAAGCCTATACCGATCTCAAAAAAACCTACCCTCTCCTCATTGGTCAGGAAAATCAATTGACAAGTCAATTCTTAGGAATCATAACTATCGACCACAAGGCATACCAACTAGGACAAATGCTCTTTCAAAAAGCTTTGACAGACGAGACAGAGCAAATCCATTATTCCTCCGAGGTTATCTGGAGATAAAGATTTTGGTAAATTTAAATATAGAAATTTAGAGGGTTTATACTCAATGAAAATCAAAAAGCAAACTAGAAAGCTAGCCGCAAGCTGTACTTGAGTACGGTAAGGCGAAGCTGACGTGGTTTGACTTTGATTTTCGAAGAGTATTATCAATCAAGAAACAACTTCAAGTTCTATTAAGGGATTTGGTAACATTCTCAAATTAAAATAAAATCACCTCATATGTACTGACCCCCAAAAGTTGGACAAATAATTATTGAAAGGATTTAGTTCTGTATTGCACAGGGCTAAGTCCTTTTAGTTTGACTTTGGTTTTCATTGAGTATGAGTATTAGCTTGGCTCTGTCGAGGAAATCAGAACGAAGTAAAGAAAATTTAACAAAAACTTAATATAAAAACACTTGACAATTCTCGGGGGGGGGGGGTATAGAATGATTGTGTAAAATTATGCATAAAAAACAAAGGATTTGCATATATTATTATATTGGTTTTTTGTTAGTGCTAATGAAACAATTGTAGAAGTAAGGATGTGAATAATAAAGTGCTAAAGAAATGACCCTGATATGCAGGGGACTTAAAATATCATAAAATAAGTGAATCAGTTAGAAATCACGTATTGTAACGCTATATGTTTTTCGTACATAGAACCTTAAGCGAAATGAAAGTAGAGGAAAGGATCTATGAGATAAAGGAGAGCGAAAAATTAGTTGGAACTTAAACTGAGGATGATTTAAAGAAGTAGCATAAAGAAATGCAAATGTGATACATCTGACTCTACATTCAGTTGCTGCAAAAGAGGAAAGAACTATGGAAGATATAAAAAGAAGCCTTTTTGGATATAACAAAAAGGAAGTAGACGGATTAATCCTAAATCTGGAAAGAGAAAATAATCGACTCAAACAAGAACTGCTTGGGAAGAATGAAGCCATTGAACAGTTAAATGCACAATTATATAAATACCAGTCTCAAGAAGAGCTGATTAGTGAAGCTATTATTGATGCAAAAAAACTTTCAAAACAATTGTTAGATGAAGCTAAGCAACAGGCAACAGAGATGATTGATACAGCAAATAAATCAATCTCTGATGAGTTCGAACGCTTTAATCGAACAATGAAAACATTGAATGAACTTAAGAATAAAGTTATCGCACAGAAGACGGAGTTATCTAAGGAGTTACAAGAAGTTTTACTACGTTATAAAAGCGCTTTCAAGAACTCAGAAACAGAGGACTTTGTTCGTATAAAAGAACATTTAGAAGATGATCTTACTCATTCAGAAGAATTTTTAGAAAATTCTAAGCAGGTTATTTATATTCCTGATTTGAATCATAAAAACTAACATCAGAAATAAGGAAGGACATAAAAAACGTGAAAAAAGTGGAACAGCAGCAAATATATTCTATTCGTAAGAATAAAGCTTATGGAGCAAGTTCAGTATTAATTGGTTTAATGGGAACTACTTTACTATTGGGAGGATTGACGCCTACCGTTCAAGCAGAGGAGAATGATGTAAAACCAGAACCAAAACCAGTAGATGCATCAGCTTCAGATGTGACCAATGCTTCAACAGTTGAAACGGATCATTTAATTGTTACCTCATCACAACCAACAGAAGGTGCAATTAAACCTGAATCAACATCAACAGTTGCTCCGAAGGTGGATGAGGAGACTGCTTCAACTAATGCAGTGAACCCTACAAACAGTACTCCATCTCAACCAAAAGAAGAAACAACTACACCTGCTACAACAAAAACTGAAGCAAAACCAGAGGAGGCAGCAACTACCACTAAACGTGCAGTAAGTATTGTCTATAAAGTACGCTATGTAGACCGTAAATCTCATAAAGTAGTTCATGAAGTAACGAAGACAAAGACAGTAGAAACTACTGAAGCAAAAGCAAAAGCCAGCGTCACAGAAATTGGTGCAGAACTGGCAAATGATAGCCAATTAGAAAACTACTATGTACCAGATGGCAATCCAACAACCTTTACAAAAGAAATTGTTGAAGGGGAAGACAATGTTTTTGTCTACGAAGTAGAAGGAAGCAATGAAACAGAAACAGCAAAACGTGATGTTACATTAAAATATACGATTGACTATATGGATGAAAAATCTAGTCTAGTCTTAGCAAGTGAGGAGAGGGAAGAAAAAGTCTCTACAACAGAAAAAGTTGCTAAAAAAGAAGTAACGATTCAACCTTCACTTGCTGCAAATGAAAAACTAAAAGATTGGGTTCTTTCAGACGGCGCACCAGCCAGCCAAAAACTTACCTTAACAGAAGGAACTGTAGGAAAAGTAACCGTTAAACTTCAAAAATCAGAACCAGGGAAAGTAAGAAATAAACGAAAAGTAGAAACTCCAGTCCAAAATGGACAACCTTACTTGACGCTTGAAAATTTAACCGAAAATTTACCCAAAGATGTAACCAATTCTGAAAGTATGACTTTTCATGGAGATGGTCAAAAAACTTATGAAATTAAGTATCAGATTGGTGCTTCAAATCTTCCAAATAATGATATAAATGAATTAGTAATGACCGATGGAGCAGAAAGATTGGGATTTACACTAAACAGAGAAGCTGGGCTGTTGACAAATACATTAACCCCTACAAGAGATATGGAGGGGACTTATGAAGTCGGCATTTATGTTAAGTCAAGGCCGGAAATAAAAGTGTCAGGAACTATAACAATTACTGCAACAAAGCGCTATGGTTTTATGATTTTAATACCAGGTACTAGACATAGATATTTTGCACAATCGGGAGATACACAAGCTACTTGGACTTGGACTGCTCAAAATTTCAGAGATTCCTCTCCGTTTTTTGGTTTACGTAATTCAATCGTAACTGATGAATATTATGTGAGAGACGGTCTTCCAGTAACAGAAGTTACTATTAATGGATTACAAATGCCTACAACACCATTTGGTTATATACTTTCTGAACCAGGGAAGACTGTTAAGGATACTAACCAAAATACAAACCGTTATTATACAATGTTACCAATCTTTGCTCCAATGGATCAGTCAAAAGAATTTGCTAACAATGATAAACAAGGGTTATCAATTACAAAATTCACAGTCTTAGAAGCATCCGAAGGAGTGGAAGCTAAGTTGATAGATTTGAGACATGATAAGGCTCCAGATAAAGGGGGGTATAGTAATGATTTAGATTTCCAAACAGTAACATCATATTATAAAAACGGATCATCTGCAGAGAGTTATTCTACTTCTAAGACACCATATTATCTTCAATTTACAAAATTACCTAAATTACCAGGTAATTATTTTATAACTGTTGAGATAACAGATAGTTTAGGATTGACTAAAAAAATCAGATTAAACTTTTCAACTTTTGAAAATTCTGTTACTCGACCCCGTGACTATTATCACAACCCTGTTTATGTTTTAACTACCGCAGATACCCAATTTGAAGCACAGGAAGACTATGTCAATAAGAAGAGTGGATTAGTTTCGATTCCAATATCTAATAAGGAACAAATCCTAGGAAAAGTAGTCCTGAATAAAGATAATGCTTATATAAAACCAGATATATTTCCAGCGGGGGTAGAACTAAGAGCTGTTGAAGGAAAGGTAGATGAAAACGGAAATCCGACTGAAGCCTATGTCGTTAAAAAAGAAGGTGTAAAAGTCCAACCTGGGGAGTATTCATTCTCGGTGAAGGCACATGATGGTCACTTTCAAGATGGGGGTTCACGTAGATTTGATTTTGAGATAGTAGATGCAATTAATCCGGTTGCTGATCAACATTGGAGAGAAGGTTCTGTTCCACCACCGATATCAATCTCTATGGAAAACCATTCGCATATTACGGGAATTCGTGTAGAACCAAGTGGGGACTATGCTTATTTTGAAGGGAATGCTGCTAACTCATCGATTTCTGTTTATGGATTGAAGAGAACAGAAACTCCACAAAAGGCTCGTGTTTATGTAACCTATACGGATGGAGCAGGAAAGTCACATGAGACTTTTACAGACTTTAATTATCAGATAGAACCAAATACTGTTGATGGATTAAATATTACCGTTACAAATGATCGTCAAGAAATCTTCGAGGGTGAATACTTTCAAAATATGGTTATCGAGACAAGTCCTAGTGAAGGTGTAACTATTAAAGTGGATAAGGATAAGCTTCCAAAGGGAACACGTCTTGTCGGAAATGTCCTTAAGGGGAAAGGTCTCTATGAAGGGGTCTATGATATTCCAGTTTTAGCAGTTAAGGGAGATATTGTTAAGTCTGCTGCAGTACACTTAGTGGTAAAACCAAAAGAATTTGTTGTTGCTGATGAAAGATCAGAAGTTGAAGTTTTATCCAATAATATTATGTCAGTGACAACGGGTGAATACGGAAAAACTGTGAAGACTCCAGTGGATAGATTTGGATTACAAAATGTACCGGATGATGCAACAGTGACCTATAACTGGAATAGTAGAGGAATAGATGGTTTAGAAATTAGTAGCGATAGAACAAGAATTTTTGGAACACCAAATACTACAGGAACTGCTGTGTTTACAGCTACAATTAGTAGAAAAGGATCAAATGGTCAAATACGTACAACTACTAGTACTTATACGATTAAAGCAACAGGTTTTAGACCAAGTCTTACAATTAGTTCAGGAAATAAATCAAAAGGTGCCTATTATATTCCAGATGAACGTTTAATTGCTCCACTTGGTACTCCAATACCTCCTATTACAATTAAGCATGATCCACATTCAGAATTATATGTTAATACAGATATACTTCCGGAAGGATTAAGTTATACGTATAATGAAGCAACTCATACAGCTACCATTACAGGAATTCCAAGTAGTATGAGATATCCTGGATATATCTATACTATTCCTGTTTCAGTTTCTATGCCTGATAAATATGCTGATAGAGATTTGGGTATTAATATTCATGCACAAATTAATATTGAAGTTACACCTTTAACTTCAGCGCTTAGCATTAATAATGCAGATCAAACATTTACTGCAGCTGAAAAGATGAGAATGATTACAGTATCCGATTTTGATGAACGTGCAACTATTGAACTAGAAGGTGCTCCAACTGGAGTAAGTTATAATTTAGACAATCATCGAATTACAGGAGCCCCATTAAATGGTGTGGGAACTTATACTTTCAATGTGAAAGCTGTTATGCCAAGTACACTTGGAGGACAAGTGACAAGAAAACAAGTGACTCTTACAGTAGTGCCAGTAGAACCAATTCTATCGGCGAATCCTCGTAGTGTTGAAGTAACAGCTTCAGAAACTATACCAGAGATTACCATTACGAAAGATTCAGTTTCTACATTGTCTGAACCATCTGTAATGATTGAAGGCACAAGTACGTATACATCTTTATCAAGTCTAGGGTTAAGTTATGATGCAGCATCCAAAAAGATTACTGGAACACCAACTGTTGTGGGAAATCATACTATTCATTTATCCACTACCTTATCGGAACGTTATACAGGAATTGCTGGAGGGAAAACAATAACATTGGATATTCCACTGACAGTAAGAGCCAAGGAGTTTGACTTTGTAACAAATCAAGAACAAACAACGACTGTCCTGTCACCGATTACTCCAATCAATCTAACTGTACCAGAGGGAATAGAAGTGAGTGTTGGGGAATTACCTTCAGGTCTGACATATGATGCAGAACGTAAGATGATTCAGGGAACTCCTAATAAAGTAGGTACACATACGATTACAGTAACAGGAAGACCGAGAGGAGTTAGCGGCAATGATAAAACAGCAACCCTAACCATTCATGTAAATAATCTTCCTGCCACAATTGGAATTACGAATAAGGAACAAACGGTTCAAGTTGGAACAGCTATTAATGATGTAACGGTAACTTCAAGTGAGCATGCCAATATCTATGGAATAGATGCTCTCTTAAGTGCAGTTAGTGGAAACAATTCAGGTATTGTTGAAGCTAATATTGCGAATTACTTCTTAGGGTCTTATGGTTTAACGTATAATGCTACAAATCATACTATTACTGGAACTCCAACAAAAACAGGACGTATTGTCTTTACCTTTATAGCACGTACTGGTGAGAATCTAGGTGCTGCAGAAGCAAGAGAAACAGTTGTGTTGAATGTTGTCGAATCACTGTCTAAGATTCCTGTTATTACTGAGGTACGTGAAGGAACTAGTGTGGTTAAAGGAACAGGTGTTGCAGGAGCGACAGTAACCGTTACACTTCCAACTGGAGATGAGAAAACAGCTCTAGTTTCAGCAGATGGATCATGGAGTGTGGATACTACATCACCACTTGGAAAAGGACAAAGTATCTCTGCTCGTCAAAAAGAAGTTAATAAAACAATGAGTAATGATATTAGTGCTACTGTAGTTGCAAATGCTGGACTAGAATTATCTAAGGAACCAATAGTAGAAGCGATTATTGAAGGTGCTACAACGATTACAGGTAAAGGGGAAAATGGCTCAACCATTAATGTTACTCTTCCAAATGGTACTGTTAAAACAACTACAGTAACAGATGGAAGATGGACAGTTACATTAGAAAGTCCTGTAGTAAAAGGTGATAATATTCTTGTTTCACAAACGCAACTAAATAAAGCTACGAGTCCGTCAGTTTCGGCAACGGCAGTTCCTACGATTACAAAAGGCGATAAAGGTGAGGACGGAGCAGCTGGTAGAGATGGTATTTCACCAGAAGTAAGTATTGTAGAAGACTCAGAGGGAAATCATGTTATTACGATTACCCAACCTGGTAAGACACCAATTACTACAAAAGTTAAGAATGGACGAGACGGTCGTACGCCAAAAGTTGCTATAACACCAATTTATGAAGATTCTACACAACCTAGAACTAGAAGAGCAAGAAGTGTTGATTCTCAACCAACGCGTAAACAAATTGGAATTCATATTACAGTTTATTATGATAACAATAATAGCGGAAGCTATGATAATGGGGATGAGGTAATTAGTGAAGAGGATATCTATGACGGATTAGACGGACAAAACGGTAAAGACATCCTAAGTGGAACAACAGACCCAACATCAGAGACAGGAAAAGAAGGCGATAAATACGTCAATACGACAACAGGCGACATCTTCGTTAAGAAAAATGGACAATGGGAACGCGAAGGCAACCTAAAAGGGCCAAAAGGCGATAAAGGGGAAGATGGAGCCGTAGGAGCAACTGGAGCAGCCGGACAAAACGGACAAAACGGACAAAATGGACAAGACGGCAAAGACATCCTAAGCGGTACAAGCGACCCAACATCAGAGACAGGAAAAGAAGGCGACAAATACGTCAATACGACAACAGGTGACATCTTCGTTAAGAAAAATGGACAATGGGAACGCGAAGGTAACCTCAAAGGACCAAAAGGCGATAAAGGTGAAGCTGGAGCAACTGGAGCAGCCGGACAAAATGGACAAAATGGACGAGACGGCAAAGACATCCTAAGCGGTACAAGCGACCCAACATCAGAGACAGGAAAAGAAGGCGACAAATACGTCAATACGACAACAGGTGACATCTTCGTTAAGAAAAATGGACAATGGGAGCGCGAAGGCAACCTCAAAGGACCAAAAGGTGATAAAGGCGAAACTGGAGCAGCCGGACAAAACGGAGAAAACGGACAAAATGGCCGAGACGGCAAAGATATCCTAAACGGTACAAGCGACCCAACATCAGAAACAGGAAAAGAAGGCGACAAATACGTCAATACGACCACAGGCGACATCTTCGTTAAGAAAAATGGACAATGGGAACGCGAAGGCAACCTCAAAGGACCAAAAGGTGATAAAGGTGACACACCTACTATCACTACCCAACCAGGAGCAGATGGAATCAGTACAGATATTATTCTTACACTTCCAGGTAAAGAGCCAATTACAGTTAATGTTAAAAATGGTACAAATGGAAGAGATGGATTAAATGGTAAATCTCTAGTTGCTAAAAAAGAAGGTAACGAAACTAAGATTTATGTAGAAGATCCAGCAAACCCAGGACAACCATTAGACCCTACAAAACCTCTTGCTACTATTCTTGATGGACTTAAAGGAGATAAAGGAGAAGCTGGAACAAACGGAGTAGATGGTAAATCACCAGTTATTACTATGACAGACAATGGAGATGGAACTCACTCTATTATTATTAGAAATCCAGATGGATCTGAATCAACTACAAAAGTTAAAGATGGTAAAGATGGTAAAACAGCTACGATTACAACAACAGAAAATCCAGATGGAAGTCATACAATTACTGTCATAAATCCAGATGGTGCTTCTAAAGAAATAGTTGTTAGAGATGGTAAAACTCCGAAAGTTGAAGTAATCGATAATGGAAATGGCACTCACACTGTTAAAGTAACAGATGGAGACGGTAATGTTACGAATACTATCATCAAAGACGGTAAAGATGGTAAAGCTGCAACTGCAACAACAACAGAAAATCCAGATGGCAGTCATACAGTAACGATTACAAATCCAGATGGAACTACGAATAATTTCATTGTGAAAAATGGTCGTGATGGAGTAGATGGACGTACGCCAATAGCAACAGTTCGTAACAATAATGACGGAAGTCATACGATTGTTATTACAAATCCAGATGGGGTAACCACTGAAACAACAATCCGTGATGGACAATCACCAAAAATAACTATTACTGATGAACAAAATGGAACTCATAAAATTACCGTTCTAAATGGTGATGGAACAACGACTGAAATGATCATTAAAGATGGTAAATCACCAGTAGCAACTGTTACAGATAATCATGATGGTACTTACACAATTCGTGTAGAAAATGGTAATGGAACAGTTTCTGAAACAACAGTTCGTGATGGAAAATCACCAACGGCTAAAGTTGTTAATAATGGCGATGGTACACATACGGTAACAATTGTGAATTCAGATGGTACAACAACGACTACAATAGTTCGTGATGGACAATCACCAAAACTGGAAGTAATTGATAATCATAATGGTTCACATACTATTAAAGTGATTGGATCTGACGGAAAAGAAACAAGTACGACAATCTTTGATGGCAAATCCCCAACAGCTAAGATAGTGGATAATGGAGATGGAACTCATACTGTCATTATTGTTGATTCTAATGGACAACAATACACATCGATTATTAAAGATGGAAAAGACGGAAAAGATGGCAAATCTCCAACAGCAACTGTTCGTAATAATAATGATGGAACTCATACGATTACAATCATCAATCCAGATGGAAGTAAAACAGAAACAATCATTAAAGATGGTAAAGATGGCAAATCACCAGAAGTTACAGTGGAAGATAATGGAAATGGTACACATACAATTACGATTATTAATGTAAATGGAATTATTTATAAAACCATTATTCGTGATGGCAAATGCGGATGTAATGATAAACCGGGAGGACATACACCAGAAAATCCAACAAATCCAAAACAAGAAAATCCAACAAATCCAGGGGTACCAACATTTGCAATGCCAGCTCCACCAGTTCATGACAAACCTGAATTTGAAGGTGGCGTACCAGGAATGCCTGCAGTATATGAAAAACCTGAGTATCCAGGAATTCCAACAACTCCAAGCTCAGATGAAACAACGCCAGGCACACCAACACCAGGAACTTCAACGAACCCAAATCCAGGAGTAACAACACCGGGAACTTCAATAACCCCAAACCCAGGAGTACCGACACCAGGAACTCCAACAAATCCAAACTCAGGTGTACCAACATCAGAAGGAAGCACGAATCCAAATCTAGGCGTGCCAACTTCAGTAGGTTCAACAAATCCAAACTCAGCTATATCAACAGCAGAAGGATTAACACAATCGAATCCGGAAAAATCTAGTGTTGTAAATGAGCATTCTGGTAGTGAATTACCTAAAACGGGTACAAAAGCAGAGTATCTTCCAATGCTTCTAGGTAGCAGTATTCTACTAGCTCTATATGTTGGCAGAAGAAAAGAAGAATAATCGTAGTTAAAAATTTGAATTAAAATGATTTCGTTTAGAACTTTGTAAATGTCTCATAACAATTGAGATAGAAGTGCTTAAAATCTTAGAAATAAGTCATAGTTATTAAAGAATAGATGTTCCTGCATAACATTATTTCATTAAATTCTGTTATGTAGGAAGTCTATAATATTAATCAAAAAGATATAAAAAGGATAGATGTGACTCTGCTATGAAAATGAGAGCATTATCATCGTAAACTTATACATTTTATAATCTTTTAGTGGAAGATGACTTATTAGAATGATTCAATTTATTGTCTTAAAAATCAGAGATGATAGGTAATATGCTTCAAGTACTATTTTTAATGAAAATAAATGAGTGACTTAATAAATGATATTACTAAACATTCTTAAATTAAGGAGCTAAAGTTAGATGAAAGATATCTTTTGGAATAAGGATAGAAAATTTTCAATAAGAAAATTAAAAATTGGAATAGCGTCAGTTACAGTTGGGTTAGTTTTTGTAAATTCTGTGATAGGGATGAATCATGTAGAAGCAGCACTGTCTGTAGAAGATAGTAATTATATTAATGAGACAGCTGTTAATAATGGAGCTTTGGTAGAATATATTCGTCAAGCTTTAGCAACAATCTCTAAAGCGGCGGATTCAACCGTATTACCAAGTAGTATTCAGAATTTAAAAGATAAAGTTCAAGCTTTATCGACTAAAAAAGAAGCGGATTATACAGAAACTGCATGGCAAGCATTTCAGGGGAAATTAACAACTGCAAAATCCGTATTAGTAGAAGCTGAAAAAGCTTATAATAAAGCAGTAACGATAAATCCTAATGCTCAATCATATGAAACAACAATCAATGAGTTGACAACTTCTTATCCAGAATATAATACGGTTGTTATTAAAGTTAGAGAAGGAGAAACTACAGAGGTTGCGGAAAATAGACATTTAACGAACATAAGAAGAATTAATCAAGTTCTAACTGCTAAGTATGCAGAGTTAAAAGAAACAGCACAATTAGTAAAAGCTGTACTACCTCCAGTTGGTGGAGATATCGCTGTTCAGCAATTAGAAATTATCAATTCTGCAGAGAATATTTTGGAACTGAATAAAAAGGAATCGACATTTGCTCAAGCACAACATACTGATTTAATGGCAGGATTGTTGGAGCATCACAAAGTAACATTGTCTAATCTTTCAAATTTAAGAGGGAATATTACTTCTGAGGATCAAGCTAAAATTAAAGCCTTTTTAGAAAGTCATAATCCATCTGCGGGGGAAACTGATGTTTTTCAAGCTTTTTCTGGAGCGTTAGGGTATAAATTTAATAATGATGGTACCATAACGATTACGTATACAGATGATGGGTCGTCTGATACTGTTCCACTTAGTATTTTTGCAAAAGGTGGATCGACACAAACGGAAAGTCCAGCTGCAACCTATAGCGTAACGTACAATTACGTAAGCGGCACACCAGATAAGAACTTACCAAGTAATATCACAGCACCAGCAGTTGTAAGTGACAAACATACAGGAGATGTAGTGGCAAGCCCAAGTGGACAAACAGACGTAGAAGATGCAGCAAACCAAGGGACATGGCACTTCAACGGCTGGGATAAAGTGAGCGTAACGGTTGGAACAAGTGACGAAACCGTGACAGGAACATGGACATTCACAGCAACACCAGCTGCAACATATAGCGTAACTTACAATTACGTAAGCGGCACTCCAGATAAGACTTTACCAAGTAGCATCACAGCGCCAGCCGCAGTGAATGACAAACATACTGGAGATGTAGTGGCAAGCCCAAGTGGGCAAACAGACGTAGAAGATACAGCCAACCAAGGGACATGGCACTTCAACGGCTGGGATAAACAAAGCGTAACAATCGGTACAGCTAACGAAACTGTAACGGGTACATGGACATTCACAGCACGACCAGTCGCAACATATAGCATAACGTACAATTACGTAAGCGGCACTCCAGACAAGAGCTTACCAAGCAACATTACAGCGCCAGCAGCAGTGAGTGACAAACACACAGGAGATGTAGTGGCGAGCCCAAGTGGACAAACAGACGTAGAAGATGCAGCCAACCAAGGGACATGGCACTTTAACGGCTGGGATAAACAAAGCGTAACGGTTGGAACAAGTGACGCAACCGTGACAGGAACATGGACCTTCACAGCAACACCAGGAGACAAACCAAGTACAACTCCAGATACAGCAATACCAGGAGAAAACCCAAGTACAACACCAGGCACAGCGACACCAGGAGAAAACCCAAGTACAACACCAGGCACAGCAACACCAGGAGAAAACCCAAGTACAACACCAGGCACAGCAACACCAGGAGATAAACCAGGTATAACTCCAGGAACAACACCAGGAGAAAAACCAGGTACAACTCCAGGTACAGCAACACCAGGAGAAAAACCAGATACAACTCCAGGCACAGCAACACCAGGAGAAAAACCAAGCACAACTCCAGGCACAGCAACACCAGGAGAAAACCCAAGTACAACACCAGGTACAGCAACACCAGGAGAAAACCTAGGTACAACTCCAGGCACAACAACACCAGGAGAAAACCCAGGTACAACTCCAGGCACAACAACACCAGGAGAAAACCCAAGTACAACTCCAGGTACAGCAACACCGGGAGAAAACCCAAGTACAACTCCAGGTACAGCAACACCAGGAGAAAACCCAGGCACAACTCCAGGCACAGCAACACCAGGAGAAAACCCAGGTACCACTCCAGGCACAGCAACACCAGGAGAAAACCCAAGTACAACACCAGGTACAGCAACACCAGGAGAAAACCTAGGTACAACTCCAGGCACAACAACACCAGGAG
>ERZ772920.1048-NODE-1048-length-14769-cov-4.221830_pt1 | contig 14769 bp, 16 predicted proteins | sample MGYA00511469_ERZ772920 | MGnify/ENA primary metagenome ERZ772920 (study PRJEB29015, sample SAMEA2738069) | human oral metagenome | biome: human oral; feature: human-associated habitat; material: saliva | place: China | collected 2216 ... | reverse complement strand
ATTTAGGGGTAATAATTTTTAAAGCAATAGCTATTGTTCTTAGCCTATCTGATATTGGGTATAAAGAAAGAAAAGAAGAGAAAAAACATATTCCAAGAAGACTTAGGCTTCCTATAGTAATAATAAATCTTATAAAAATTTTTGATTATCTAAATTATGCAAAAAATAAATTTTGTAGCTATAAATTATCTGATATTGAGGATGATATAATAAAAACATGTTTTCATGAAGAAATACCCATTAATAATTTTTTAAATAATTGCTTTAATTCTAAAAAATGGAACCAAGAGAATAACTTAGAAGAACTTAATTTAGAAAATATAAAAAAAGTTTTAAAAATTGAAGAAAAATATAAAAAAGAAATTGAGAAAAAATTAAAAAGGTATACTAGAATGGATGCAAAATTAGAAATTATATATTAATATTCAGGAGATATCATTTATAGAAGTACAATTTTTCTAGTAGCTTATTATAAATAATTTGCATAATAAAAGTTATGATGATATGAAAAGAGCAATTAATCAGATATAATAATAAAAGAAGGGGCTGTTGCAAATTGATGATTTTTATCATTAGCTTGTAACAGCTTTTTTCTTTTTTACAAAAAAAATAAAAATCTTTTTTTAATTTTGATTTCTATTCTTATTTTTGGACGAATTTAATACAAGTCTACTTTTTTATTTTTTTACTAAGCAGATTTTAGTGAGTGTAACACTGTTCCTATTTTATTTTTGCTTAATTTAGAAATATATCTATTAAAATTATATGCTATACAAAATAGTGCTATTTCTCTTTTAACACTATTTTTACCTCTAACTTTTAATTTGCGCAGTTTCATATCTTCTTTTATTACTGCAAAAGCTCCTTCTACTTGAATACTTCTATTCATTCTTAATTGCTTTCCAAATTCACTTTCTATATTATCTTTTGATTCTTTTGATAATTTTCTGAATTCATAATTATATCTGACTTTCTTTTCTGTTTCTGGGTTTCTAAAATATATTGTTTTTTTATCTTTTCCATAATACAAAAATTCTAGTTCTAATCCATCTTTCCTAAATAATCTATTTTCTTCTTCATTATATTCTAAATTTTCCACTCTATTCAAATCTTTCTTATATTTTCTAGTTTTTGATTTTTCATAATATATTGGTTTTATGTAAGATACATAATTATTAATTTTTAAATATTCATAATTAGAAAGACTTTCATAGCCAGCATCTGCTACAACATTTTTAACTTCAATATTTTTAGATTTTATTTTTTCAAGAAATGGAATTAAAGTTTTTGTATCAGAAGGATTATGAAAAATATCATAAGAAACTATATATTCACTAATTACTCCAATTTGAAGATTATATCCTGGTTTTAGTTGACCATTGCGCATGTAATCTTCTTTCATTCTCATAAAAGTTGCTTCTTTATCAGTTTTTGAAAAGCTATTTCTTTCTCCTAAAATTTCTAAATAGTTAGTATATTTATTTAGTCTTTCAGCATAGGATTGTGCTTTTTCAAGAAATAGTTGTTCCTTACTTTTTCTTTTGCCTCTACCATAAACTTTGTGAATTTTAAGTTCTTCTAAAAATGAAAGAATATCAAAAATACTGTCTAATCCTTTATTAAAATATTTATTAAATTCATCAATTAGTTGTAAGATATTTTCTTCAAGTCTTTCTTTATATTTTAAAGTAGATTTTTTCCAAACAAAGCTATATTTATTAGCATAAGCTTCAATTTTAGTTCCATCAATGTAAATAGTTTCTGTGGTGATTTCACTTAATTTTAATAGTTTTTCTACAAATTGACAAAACAATTCATAGATGATATTATTAGCTTTTGAAAGAAAGCGCGAAATAGTTGAATAATTAGGAGCATTAGCCGAATTCAGTAAGAATTTGGTTCTTTGACTATCTTTACAAAGAAATTCAATATCCCTTGTAGAATATTTGCCTTGTGAGTAAGCATAAATGATTACAGCAAACATATTGACAGGATGTACCTTAGTTTTGTTAGGAAAAACTTGCAATAAATTAGAAAAATCCATTTCCTCCAGAATGGCGCTAAGTAGCCTAACAGGGTCATCATTATCAATATCTTGATTAACGTAAAAAAGTTTAGGTTGAAAAAATTTAAAATATCTGTTATTATTAATTGCTTTTATCATAAGTATATTATATTAAATTTTGAGGAAAATTTCTAAAAAATTTATGTAATATACTTTTTTAAATTAAAAATGACACTAAATTACAAAAATTGTTTTCTAGTGTCATTTTTTCTTTTGGGACTCAACTATTTAATTTGCAACAGCCCCTTTTTTCTATTAATAAAAAAAGTTGCTACAAATTAATTGTAACAACCTCTACATAATATTATTATAATATCATTAATTACTAATTACAGGTGCTTTCGGAGTATATCCACCAGCTTTATTGAATACTTTTCTAATGAATTTAGTTATAGGATATTCAAAATCACTATTATTTTTTTCTTTTTTAGTATAAAGTCTTTCTAATTCTTCTTTATAAGCTTCTACATCTTGAGGATTAGGATCTTTTATAGGAACTTTTTTAAGATTAGGGTATTCTATGTCAAGAATACTATTCCATTGCTCAACTTGATCTTTAAATAATGATAAAATAAAATCTCCATTCTCAGAAATTTTAACTTCTTTAACGACATCTCCCATTTCTAACTTTCTAATCTTTTGGAAATCTCCTTCTGATCTAACTTCACCAAAAACTGTATGTATTCCATTTAACCAATCTGCTGGTGAGAATGTAAAGAAGAATTGAGAACCACCAGTATTAGGTCCTGCATTTGCCATAGCTAACATTCCTGGTTGATAGAAATCTAACCATTCAACAAATTCATCTGGTATAGTGTACCCTGGTCCACCCATTCCTGTTCCAGTAGGGTCTCCACCTTGTACTATGAAGTTATCAACAGAACGAGTAAATTTTGTATTATCATAAAATCCTCTTTTTGCAAGGTTTATAAAGTTAGCAACTGTTAAAGGAGCTGCTTCTGGATATAGGAAGAAAGTTATTTCTCCTTGTGTTGTAACAAAAGTAGCAGTTACATTATTATATTTTGTAGGGCTTTTAAATACATTTGCAACTGATTTCATTGTAGATTTTACAGAGCTACAGCTTACTAGAAATATAAGAGATAACCCTAAAATGCTGAATAATTTAATTATTTTTTTCATTTAAACCTCCTAAGATTTATTTAGCTGTTAATATTATACTATATTTTAAGAAAAAAAACTATTTTAAGAAATTTTTTTGTAATTTCTTTGTAGATAATGTTAATAAAATTGAAATAACAATTAATATCACTGATAGAGCATTCACAACAGGGGAAACTCCTAATCTTATCATAGAATAAATTCTAAGTGGTAAAGTTGATGAACCTGGACCAGAAACAAAGAATGTTATTACAAAATCATCAAAAGATAATGTTAAAGCCATTAAAAATGCTGATATTATAGCTGGTAGTAACATAGGAATAATAACTTTTGTTAAAGTTTGTCTATTTGTTGCACCTAAATCATAGGCTGCCTCAACAATAGAATAATCAAATTCATCAAGTCTTGAAAAAACTATAAATAGGACATAGGGAATATTAAAAGTCGTATGAGCAATAAAAATTGTTGTAATTCCCAACTTAAATTTTAATGTAGCAAACATAATAAGGAGTGAAACTCCAATTATAATATCAGGTACTACAAGAGGAAGAACACTCAGATTTTTTAAATATTTTTTACCTTTGAAGTCAAACCATTTTAAAGCAATAGCACCAAAAGTACCTATAACAGTTGAAACAAATGCTGAAATAAGAGCTATAAATATACTATAATAAAATGCCTTCCAGATATTGTTAGAATGTTTGAATAATTCTTTGTACCATCTTAGTGAAAAACCATTCCAAATCATTCCTTTGCCATCATTAAAAGAATATATAATTAAGACTATAAGTGGTAGATAAAAAAATATCATAGCTAAAATAAAAATTATAAAAGATGTTTTTCTTTTATCCAGTTTATTAGACATTATTTAACACCTACTTTGTTTTCTTTTTCTTCATATTTTGAAAATAACCATACAACTATGCTTGTTAAAACTATTAAAGCACCTGAAATTGTTGAAGCCAAAGGCCAATTTCTAGTAACAGTTAAATGTTGAGCAATAACATTTCCAAGCATAAGTGAGTTTGTTCCTCCAACTAATTTAGGTACAGCATAAGATCCCAGAGCAGGAATTAATGTAAAAATAGTTGAAGTTATTATCCCCGCTTTTATATTAGGAATAAATACTTTTCTAAAAGCTTGAAAATTAGTTGCACCTAAATCTCTTGCTGCATCTAAAAGAGAAAAATCAAATTTTTCAACCACTGCATATAAGGGTAAAATTGCAAAAGGTAAACTTGTATATACAGAGATTATTACAACAGCAGGAACATTATATAACATTTTTATAGGCTCATTAATTATATGAAGTTTCATAAGAAAATGATTAATGAAACCATTATTTCCTAAAAGTGCTATCCAAGAGTATATCCTTACTAAAAAATTTGTCCAAAAAGGTATTATTATTAAAAATAAAAGCTCTTGTTTATGTCTAGACCTAGCTATATAATACGAAATAGGGATAGCTAATAAGACAGTAAAAATAGTTATTAATATAGAAATATATATAGTATTTAAAAGTATTTTTAAAAATACCTTATCAACAAATATACTAAAAGTTTCAAATGAAAGTTTAAATTCAACTCCACCATAAGTTCCTCTTTTTAAAAAAGAATACGATAGAATAATTAAAATAGGGATAAGAAAAAATATTGTTAACCAAATATTTATTGGTAAAGAATAACTTAAACCTAGCTTACTATTTTTTTTCACTTTCCACCTCCACCAGATAACCATCATAGGCATCCCAAGTGATATAGGCATCTTCATCCCACCATATAGCTTTTTCATCATTATCATCAAAGAAAGCTGCATGTTGCATAAAGATTTTAAATTTTAAATTCTCATTATTTTTTAGATGTACATAATATTTACTTTGGAAACCAGAATAAATATACTCATCAACATAAACAGAAGCACTATTTACAAAATTCTTAGTGCTTTTTATTTCTCTTTTTGAAAGTCTAATTTTTTCAGGTCTTAAAGAGATAGTAACCTTATCACCAATATTAACTTTTTTATCCAATTCAATAATTATTTCTCCTATACCTTCTAAATTTATTTTAGCTAATTCTTCATTTATTATCTCAGTCACTTTTCCACTGAAAAAATTATTTTCTCCTAAGAAGTCTGCAACAAAAGTATCAGCTGGAGCTTCATAAACCTCAGCAGGAGTACCAACCTGCAAAACTTTGCCTGCATTCATAACTGCTATTCTATCTGAAATAGAAAGGGCTTCTTGTTGGTCATGGGTAATAAAGATAAAAGTTATCCCAACTTCATCATGGATTAAGTCAAGCTCTATCAGAAGATTTTGTCTTAATTTTGCATCAAGAGCAGATAAAGGTTCATCTAGCAATAGAACTCCTGGCTTATTGATTAAAGCTCTTGCTATTGAAACTCTTTGTTGTTGTCCTCCTGATAATTGACTAATTTTTTTAGGACTATGTTCTTCTAAGCCAACAAGTTTTAAATATTTTGTAACTTCTTCATTTATTATTTTTTCATCAACTTTTTTAAGTCTTAAAGGAAATGCTACATTTTCAAAAACATTCAAATGAGGAAATAGAGCATATTTTTGAAATATAGTATTTACATTTCTAAGATTAGGAGGTAAGTCAACTATATTTTCATCTCCAAGATATATAGCTCCACTATCTGGTGAAATAAATCCAGCTATCATTCTTAAAAGTGTCGTTTTACCACAACCTGATGGACCTATTATAGAAAAAAATTCTCCCTGTTCTATCTTTAAATTAATGTCTTTTAAGATTTGAACTCCATCAAAACTTTTATTTACATTAACTATATTTATATCTTTTTTTTCCAATTTTCTTTGTACCTCCCAAATTCTTAAATTACCATATTTCTATTATTTTATCATTAAATCCTAACATTTTCAATCATTCATTACAGTCTAATAAAAATAAGTTAGTTTTAATTTTTCTTGAAAAGATAATTAGATAACTTTTAAATGAAACTACTGCGACGTCCATAAATGTTTGGAGAGCCTTTGTGGAGCTCAAAAAACATTTATGGCTAATCATTTTCTTCTTCAATTAAATAATTCATTTGTTGCCAGTCATAATAATCTATTAATTTATAAGGAATTGTATTATTTTTATAAGCAATAGCAATAATTTCATCAGCTCCCACTTTATATACTATGTGATGTTCCTCAAAGTCATCTAAAAGCATTTCTTCATATTCTTTATATTTTCCAGATTTTTTTAATTCATCTGTAATTTTTTTAATTTCTTCTTGTGTCAATCTTTCCATAATTTTCACCTCATTTTATATTCATATATTTTCTATATAGTATAGTATAAATAGATTAATTGCAAATAAAAAATAAATATATTAATTGGCTTATTTTTTCATAATTAAAGATAATATTTTTACCATAAATTTTATTGACAAAGCAAAAAAAAAACTGTACTCTTATAATATAGATGAAAATATTAAAATTTATATATAAATGAGAAAGGATTGATGATATGAAAAGTAAGACTGTGGAAATAGTAAATGAAACTGGTTTACACACAAGACCTGGAAATGAGTTTGTAAGTTTGGCAAAGACATTCTCTTCACAAATAAGTGTAGAAAATGAAGCAGGAGTAAAAGTTAATGGAACTTCACTGTTAAAATTACTTTCATTAGGAATTAAAAAAGGAAGTAAAATAACTGTATATGCTGATGGTGAAGATGAAAATGAAGCAGTTGATAAATTATCATCTCTTCTTGAAAACTTAAAAGATTAATTTTGTAAGAGTTGTTACTAATGTGAATATTTAAAAATAGTTTGTTACTAGCCAAATTTTAATTTATTAGTTTTGTAATTTGGAATATAACTTACTTATTTTTAATTATATTCTATTATATAGTAACAACTCTTTTTTGCTAGAAGGAGAGTGGCATTTATGAAAATAAAAGGGATTCCAGCTTCACCTGGAATAGCAATAGGAAAGACATTTTTATATAAAGAAAATAAATTAGAAATAGATGAAAAATCTAATTCAGCATCAGTTAAGGCTTCATCTATATTTGAAGCAAATGCATATCTATCTTGATTAATATCTAATTCTAACAGCATAAATTAATATCTAATTTATCAAAAGAAGAAGAAATTGAAAGATTAGTAAAAGGTAGAGAAATTGCTAAAAAACAATTAGAAGAAATAAAAGAAAATACTCTAAAAAAATTGGGGAAAGATAAGGCTGATATATTTGAGGGACACATCACTTTATTAGAAGATGAAGAATTATTTTCTGAAATTAATTCAAAAATTTCTCAAAAAAAATGTACTGCTGAATATGCTTTAAATGAGGCTATTGATGAATATGCAACTATGCTTGCAAATTTAGAAGATACCTATTTTAAAGAAAGAGCAGGAGATTTAAGAGATATTGGAAAAAGATGGCTATATGGTGTTATGAATGAGCAGATAGTTGATCTTTCTAAATTAGGATCTGAAACAATCATTGTAGCAAAAGAATTAAATCCATCTGATACTGCACAAATAAATTTAGATAATGTTTTAGCATTTGTAACAGAAATAGGTGGAAAAACTGCACATTCATCTATTATGGCAAGGTCATTAGAATTACCAGCTGTTGTTGGAGTAGGGGTAGTTTTAGATGAATTAGAAGATAATCAAATTTTAATAGTTGATGCTATAAAAGGAGAAGTAATTGTTTCTCCTGATACAGAAACTTTAAAAATATATAAGGAAAAAAGAGAGAAGTTTTTAAAAGAAAAAGAAGAATTAAAGGCTTTAAAAGATAAAGAAGCTATTTCAAAAGATGGAATAAAAGTTGATGTTTGGGGGAATATTGGTTCTCCTAATGATGTAAAAGGAATTATTTCAAATGGTGGTTTTGGAGTAGGACTTTATAGAACAGAATTTTTATTTATGGAGAAAGATAGTTTTCCAACAGAAGATGAACAATTTGAAGCATATAAAATAGTTGCAGAAGAATTAAAAGGCTATCCTGTTACCATAAGAACTATGGATATAGGTGGAGATAAATCACTTCCATATATGGAACTTCCAAAGGAGGAAAATCCATTTTTAGGTTGGAGGGCAATAAGAGTTTGCTTAGATAGACAAGAAATTTTAAGAACTCAATTTAAAGCACTTTTAAGAGCTTCAAAATACGGAAAAATAAAAATAATGCTTCCAATGATAATGGATATTGTAGAAGTAAGAAAGGCAAAAGCTATACTTGAAGAATGTAAAAAGGAATTACAAGAAAAAGGAGTAGATTTTGATAAAAATATTATGCTTGGAATAATGGTAGAAACACCTTCTGTTGCATTTAGAGCAAAATATTTTGCAAAAGAATGTGATTTCTTCTCAATAGGAACTAATGATTTAACTCAATATACTTTGGCAGTTGACAGAGGAAATGAAAAAATTGCAAATTTATATGATACATATAATCCAGGTGTACTACAAGCTATAAAAATGTTAATTGATGGAGCACACGAAGGTGGGATAAGAATTTCAATGTGTGGAGAGTTTGCAGGAGATGAAAATGCAGTAGCAATCCTATTTGGAATGGGACTAGATGCATTTTCAATGTCAGGAATTTCTATACCAAGAGTTAAAAGGATTATAATAAAATTAGATAGAAAAAAATGTGAAAATTTAGTTGAAAGAATTTTAACTTTATCAACTGCTTCTGAAATTAAAGAAGAAGTTAAAAAATTTATGGAAAAAATATAAAAAAATAATATTTTTAATATATGAAAAACACAATAATTATTCAGATTTTAAATATTTAGAGGTTGTTCTATTTATTTGAAAAACAAAAAAAGTTTTAAAATTAGATACTTATTTTAGGAAATATACAAAAAAACAAAAAATAAAATATATATGTAAATATAATCATTTTTTAAAAAACTCTTGATTTTTATTAAAAAGTGATGTATTATAGCAAAAGAAAATCAAGGAGGGATCAACAATGAAAAAATTTGCAATGTTAGCACTAGCTATGAGTTTATTCTTAGTAGCTTGTGGAGAAAAGAAAGAAGAAGAAAAACCAGCTGAACAACCTGCTGCAGAAGCAACAATGGAAACAACTGAAGCTGCTATGGAAGCTAAAACATTTTCAGTTAAAACTGAAGATGGAAAGGAATTCACATTAGTAGTTGCTGATGATGGAAGTACTGCAACTTTAACTGATGCAGATGGAAAAGCAACTGAGTTAAAAAATGCTGAAACTGCATCTGGAGAAAGATATGCAGATGATGCTGGAAATGAAGTTGCTATTAAAGGTACAGAAGGAGTTTTAACTCTTGGAGACCTTAAAGAAGTACCAGTAACTGTTGAAGCAAAATAGTTTAAAAAGTGGTTAAAAATAAAAGCAGGAGTTTTTCCTGCTTTTTTTCTTTTAAAAAATATTGATAACAGGCACTTCATAGGGATGTACTTTTTTAACTAAATAGTAGGCTAAATCTGTAAATTCCTTTTTTACTCTAAATTTCATCAATTTTTCTTTTTCAACACTTTCTTTTCCAACCTCACCTATAAATGCCTTAGCGCCTTCAAGAGTTGTCCAATGTCCTTCAACATCTATTAAAGCATAGACATCAGTATAATTTCCCTCTTTTAATAGATTATATCTTGATAGAACTTTAACTATATCTTTAACATAATTTTTAGGAACAAAAACTTCAAAACAAGTAAAATTATCTTCTTTAAATTTTAAATCAGAAGAAATTAAATTATCATCTTCATAATCTAATGTTAGATAGAAAAAAGGAGTATCTTTATTAAGCAAATCTAAAAATATTTTATCACCTTCCCAAAGGTTAAGATTATAAATTTTAGATTTATCTATCCATTTTAAATCTCCCTCAGAACATTCTTGAACTTTACCAGAGAAATTTTTAGAAGTATAAAGATACATATAAAGAGGTTCATCATCATTGAAATTAAAAATTACTATTCCTCTATGGACATAATTAATTAAAGTTAAACCAGTTTCTTCTTTAACTTCTCTAAGTAAACACTGCTCAGGTGTTTCATTTTTTTCTAATTTCCCTCCAACACCTAGCCACTTATTTTTATTAATATCATTTTCTTTTTTAGTCCTATGTAACATAAGATATTTATTATCTTTCTCTAAATAACATAAGGTTGTAATCATATTCTCTCCTATTTTTCTATACCTTTTCTTGACATAATACCCTTTTGGAAATAGTGTTTAACCTCTCTCATTTCGGTTACTAAGTCTGCCATTTCAATGAGTTCATCTGGGGCATTTCTTCCTGTTAAAATAAGCTCTGTTGTTTCAGGTTTATTTTTAATTAAAAATTTTATTTCATCAACAGATATTAAATCATACCTCAATGTTCCTAAAATTTCATCAGCTATGACTATATCATATTTTCCCCTTAAAAGAGCATTTTTTAAACTTTCATAACCCTCTCTCATAAGTTTTTTATCTTCATCAGTAACAAACTCCTTATTTTTAATAAAAACGCCTCTACCGTATCTTTCATGGGTAACAGTTTCAAATTTTTTTAATGTGTGTAGTTCTCCATAATCTCTACCTTTTAAAAATTGACAGAGAAATATTTTAAAATTGTGTCCAACTGCTCTTGTTAAAAGTCCAAGTGCAGCAGTAGTTTTTCCTTTACCATTTCCAGTATATATTTGAGTATATCCTTTTTCCATATATTTTCCTTTCAATTCAATTCCCTTGTAACATTATTAATCCATTTTTTACTTCTATATCTCCAAATAATAAGTGGTTGTTTAATAATTTCATCTGACATTATCAAAAGATAAATTATTTTTGTAGGTAAATTTAAATAGAAAGCTGCAAAAGCTGAAATTAAAACTGAACCACACCAAAGAGGTAAAATATCTGCAATTAATGCAAATTTTGTATCTCCACCTGCTCTAAATACTCCTACAATTAAAACTGCTGAAATACTTTGTAAAGGTATGTAGTAGAATAAAATATTTAAAGTAAAATTCAAATAATTTTCTACTTCTATATTTAAAGAAAATTTTTTTATAATAAAAGGCTTTGCAATTAAGAGTAAGGCAACACCTAATAAGCTTGAAAGAAAAGAATATAGTAAAAGTTTTTTAGAATAAATCTCTGCTGTGTGAAAATCTTTTTTACCAATTTCTTTTCCAACCATAATTGCTGCTGTATTTGCAAGTCCAAAGGCAAAAACCATTGCCAGTTGCCTTACAACAGAAGTTATAGAATTAGCAGCAACAATAGAATTCCCTAACCTACCTAAAATAGCAACTCCTGTTGCTGTTCCACTTGCCCATAGGAGTTCATTCATCATAGTTGGAGAGGAGTATTTTAGAAAATCTTTTTTTAAAATAGGATCTAAACTTTTTATATATTTCCATTTTATAGAAACAAAATGATGATTTTTAGAATTATAGTAAAAAACAATTCCTAGTTCAATAAGTCTTGCAATAAGAGTACCTATTGCAGCTCCTCTTATTCCTAATTTAGGGAAGCCAAAATTTCCAAAAATTAGAAGATAGTTAATTATAAAGTTGCTAACAAATGAAGTTGCATAAGTAACTGTTGATATAACAACTCTTTCAACACTTCTCATAGTAACTAAGTAGACAATAGATATAGAAGTTGTTAAATATGAAAAACTAACTATTTTTAAGTATTTTATTCCTTCTAAAATTGTACTTTTATCATTAGTAAACAATCTCATAGCATTTTTTGAAAAGAAAAAGGCAAATACAAAGAAAAATAAACTTAAAGTAAAAGCAACTTTTATACTGATAGCCATAACTTTTTCTATGGATTTTATATCTTTCTTTCCCCAATATTGTGCAGTTAGAACAGTTGCACCAGAACCTATACCAAACAATAATAAAATTAAAATAAATTGTATTTGACTTGCAAGTGAGGAAGCTGATAAAGTAACTTCACTATATCTTCCAAGCATTATAACATCGGTACTTGATATGGCAACATTGATTAAATTTTGTATTGCCATAGGTAGTAAAAAAGCAAGTACAGTTTTCCTAAAAGAAGTTTTGTCTAACATCTTTCCCTCTCCAATAGGACTACACAATAGGATTTAACACCACTTTCATTACCAGTGAAACCTAATTTTTCCTCTGTCTTAGCCTTTACATTTATAAGTTCAGGGTCAATTTCTAAAATCTTTCCAATGTTATCTCTAATATCGTCTATATATGGTCTTAATTTAGGCTTTTGTATTACTATAATAGTATCCAAATTTACTATTTTATAATTTTTTTCTTTCATAATATTGTTTATTTTTTTTAATAAAATAGCACTATCAATATCTTTTAAATTTTTATCATTATCTGGGAAATGTAGTCCTATATCTCCCAAACCTAATGCTCCAATTATTGCATCAGTTATTGCATGTAAAAGTACATCTCCATCAGAATGTCCTAAGACACCTTTTGTATGTGGAACTTCCACACCACCTAACATCAATTTTCTACCTTCAACTAATCTATGAACATCATAACCATTACCTATTCTTAACATTTTATTTCTCCTTGTAAATACTATTATAAGTTTCAATCAACTCTTTTTCACTAACAGTAGAAGTACCAATTTTTCCAACTACTATTCCACCAGCAGCATTAGCAATTTTTGCGGCTTCTTCCCAAGTTGCTCCAGCAGCCTTTGCCAAAGTAAAAACTGAAATAACTGTATCCCCAGCACCAGTTACATCATAGACTTCTTTTGCATAAGTAGGAATATTATGAATTTCTTTATCATATAAAGTCATTCCTTCTTCACTCCTTGTTATTAAAACAGTATCTAAATTGTATTTTTTCTTTAATTTTTCTCCAACAACATCAATATTTTCTAAAACATTTGCATCAACTGCAGCATAAGCTTCTTTTTTATTTGGAGTAATAGAGGAAGCACCTACAAAATTAGAGATATTTTTTGGTTTAGGATCAACAGTAATAATTACATTATTTTCTCTACATAAGTTTATAATTTTTTGTGAAAGAGATTTTGTTAAAAGCCCCTTATTGTAATCAGATAAAATAATTGCATCTATGTTTTTTATATGATTTTTAAGATTTTCTATTATTATTTTTTCTTCATCTTCATTGATATAAAATTCTTCTTCCCAATCTAGTCTTAAAAGTTGTTGATGTCCTGCAATCACTCTTTTCTTTACAATGGTAGGACGATTTTCAACTTTTAAAATTAAATTACAATCAACATTTTTGGGAAAAGCATTGATAAGTTTTTCAGCATTGTTATCTTTTCCTACAAGTCCACCACAATAAACATCAGCACCTAATGAAGCAAGATTATTGATAACATTAGCAGCACCACCTAAAACGAATTTTTCTTCTGTAACTTTAACAACAGGGACTGGTGCTTCAGGAGAAATTCTATCTACCTTACCCATAATATATTCATCTAACATTAAATCTCCAATAACAGCAATTTTAATATTTTTAAAATTTTCTATTAGTTTACCTATCATAGTCAAAACTCCCTTTTATAATTCATTATATATTCACCTTTTTATTATAGCATAAAATATAAAACTTAAAATATTTATCAATAGCAAAATATAATTTTTTATGTTAAAATTTAAAAAAATTTAAGGGGCAGTATTTTATGAAAAAAATTATTTTAGTTATATTATTATTAGCATCAACAATATCATTTTCGGTTCCAAATCGTGTAAATATAGATAGAATTAATAAATATTATGAAATATTAGTAGATGGTGATGAAAGATTTTCATACTATACGAATTTAGAAGATGGTTCGACAATAATCATTACATATTTTATTGAAGAAATGGAAGATGCAGCAAAATTTCTAAATGTTTCAATTAAAGAAGAGCATATGGCATTATTTGACTACATAAGTAGCATTGAAACAAAAAGAGCTTATCTCCATAAATTCTATGATAGTGAAGAAGAAGAATATCTTTATTTTGTTATAAGAAAGAAGCCTAAGATAAAAAATTATTATATTACAGGCATACTCAAAACAAGAAAAGATTATCAGGGTAAAAGCTTGAATAAAATAATAAAAAGAATTATAAATACAGGAAAGAAAAATTTAAAATAATAAAAATTTTGGAGGTAAATTATGAAAAAATTAATTTTTAGTCTGTTTTTACTTTTAGTTGTTTCTTCCTATGCAGTACCAAGTTTTGTAAATTTAAAAAGAGCTGAGGAAAGAGGATATAAGGTCGTGCAAGATACAGAAGGAACAGTTTCAATTCAAAAGGTTGATAATGAAAGTGCAACAACAATTTCATATTGGTATGGTGTAAAAAACCCTGATGTAGCAGAATTAAATAAAGTTTTAAAAGAAGATGCTACAAGAGATTTACAAAGTAAAGGCTCTTTAAAAATGGGAAAAGCTTATGTAGAAAAATACACTGATGGACAAAATTTTATGTATACACTTGTATTTAAAAATGCAAAACCAGCAGATGTTTTAACATCAGTGGCATATTATACAAAAAAAGAAATTCCTAAAAAAGATAAAAAAATAGAAAAAGGAAATGAAAGATAAAAAATATTCAGACAGATTGTCCGAATAAATAAGAATAGC
>ERZ772920.1044-NODE-1044-length-14775-cov-4.522690_pt1 | contig 14775 bp, 9 predicted proteins | sample MGYA00511469_ERZ772920 | MGnify/ENA primary metagenome ERZ772920 (study PRJEB29015, sample SAMEA2738069) | human oral metagenome | biome: human oral; feature: human-associated habitat; material: saliva | place: China | collected 2216 ... | reverse complement strand
GGCGCAACCCGATCCCAGAACATCGCGAACCTCCGCTTGCCCAATGCCTACGCTTCATTGCGATACCAAGAATGCTACGCGCGCGCTGCATTTCGCACTAGACCCAAGGAAAGCCGCTCTGTTTCGGTGAGCGCGCTCCTCCACCTATACGGAAAGGGGGGGCTTCACGTCTACCGGCGTGAAGCCCCCCTAAACAGCCTGCGAATTAGATCAGGCCCTGAGCAACCATCGCGTCGGCAACCTTGATGAAGCCGGCGAGGTTTGCACCTGCAACGTAATCGCCAGGGACGCCGTATTCGTCCGCGGTAGCCAAGCAGTTCTCATGAATTCCCACCATGATCTGGTGCAGCTTCGCGTCAGTTTCCTCGAAAGGCCACTGCGTACGACCCGAGTTCTGCTGCATCTCGAGTCCCGAGGTGGCCACACCACCGGCATTCGAAGCCTTACCGGGTGCGTAAAGGACACCGGCGCGGCGCAGCTCATCAATGGCCTCGGGAGTGGTGGGCATGTTCGCGCCCTCCGCAACCATCTGCACGCCGTTATGAATCAGGGCCTCGACGCCTTCAAGACCAAGCTCATTCTGGGTAGCACAGGGAAGAGCAACGTCACAGGGGACCTCCCAAATCGAGCCTTCTGAGAAGAAGTGCGCGCTGGGACGCTCGGCGGCATAGTCACTGACGCGACCACGGCGAACTTCCTTAACGTCCTTCAGCAGATCGACGTCAATTCCCTCTTCGTCAATGACAAAGCCTGAAGAATCGGAAACCGCAACGACCTTCGCGCCTAGTTGCTGAGCCTTTTCGGTCGCATAAATCGCCACATTTCCTGAACCGGAAACAACAACGCGCTTACCCTCAAAGGAATCTCCACGCGCACGAAGCATTTCCTGGGCAAAGTAGACCAAGCCGTAACCTGTGGCCTCGGTGCGGGCAAAGGAACCGCCCCAGGTCAGGCCCTTGCCGGTTAGAACACCGGCATCAAAGCTATTACGAATACGACGGTACTGGCCGAAAAGGTAACCGATTTCGCGGCCACCCACACCAATATCACCGGCGGGAACGTCTACGTTGGGACCAATATGACGCTGAAGCTCAGTCATGAACGACTGGCAAAAACGCATGATTTCGGCGTCAGACTTTCCCTTGGGGTTGAAGTTTGCGCCGCCCTTTGCGCCGCCCATGGGCAATCCGGTCAAAGAGTTCTTGAAAATCTGCTCAAAGCCAAGGAACTTGATGATCGACAGGTTCACCGAGGGGTGGAAACGTAGGCCACCCTTGTAGGGGCCGAGCGCGGAATTGAACTGAACGCGGAAGCCACGATTGACGTGAATGCGGCCCTGATCATCGCTCCAAGGAACGCGGAACATGAGCTGGCGTTCAGGCTCAACAATTCGCTCGAAAATCGCCAGATCCTGGTATTCGGGCTTGCGGGCAACCAGAGGAGTCAATGTCGAGAGAACCTCGAAGACTGCCTGGTGGAATTCACCTTGGTGGGGGTCGCGCGCTACCAATTCATCGAAGACCGATGCGAGCTCGCGGGGAAGCTGGGATGTATCAAACTTTTCGCTCATGTCTTGATCATGGCACTGCTCCGGTTTATTTACCTTTTCTTTTCCAACATATGGACTCTGCATTGCGCATGCCCTGATCACAGGCGCGCGATACCCGCCACGAAGGCTCACGTATTTGGTGTACTTGGCGGCAATTTCGCCTTCTATCGATGCGCCTGCCCCGCTGTTTTCGCCCAGCACATTAAGGTCTAAACGTGACTCGATCTAAGACTCCCTATGAACTTGCTGCCCTTGCAACAGTTGCGGTTCCGCGGCTTGAAGTAGCCGGACTGCGTCCGCCGCAGTTCAGCGATGAGGTCCTTTCAGTCACCGGACTCATTGATACTTCAGGCGACCGCTGGATGGTCGTTTGCCCACACGACACTGTCGGCGGACTGGATATGGAAGCCCAGAACGCGGTTCTCGAGCGTTTGGGAAAGGCCCACGATTTCTCGAAGATTCCCTTTGAGGTTCCGCGTCCCGCTGGTTTCACCCGCACCCCAGAGGGTGATCGAGTCATGGTCCACCGCGATCTGGGTGGGCACGTCATGGAAACCTCGGATTTCGATGACCCGCACTTGCTTCCTGCATCTTTGGGAAATGCATTGGCCTCACTACACAATCTTCCCGAGCTGATCTACACCGGCGTCAACCTTCCGGCTTATTCGGCAATCGAGTGCCGTGACCGCCACCAAGCGGTTCTGGACGAGGCCGCGCAGGAAGTCGTCATCCCGGCGAATTTGTGGGATCGCTGGGAAGAGTCGCTGGAGAATTTGTCCCTGTGGCGTTTCCTCCCCTCCCCCATTCACGGTGATCTTTCCGAGACTTCGATTCACGTCGACCACGGTCGGGTCTGCGCACTGACAGGTTTTTCATCTGCACACGTTGGCGACCCCGCGGTCGATATCGCCTGGGTCTTTGCGCGCGCGTCGGATGAGTTTTTAGAGCGCTTCCACGAGGCCTACCAGCAAACTCGTTCTGAGAAGGACCTGCACCTTTTGGAGCGCGCTGAGCTTCTTTCCGAGTTGGCCGTGGTGCGTTGGTTGGTTCACGGACTGCACAGTGGGGATTCCGAGATTGTCGACGAGGCCCGAGCCATGCTGTCAGAGCTCTCGGCAAGTGTCGGAGAAAGTACTCCCAAGCGCACGGAAGAGCCTGTGAAGACTGCAAACGATTCCGCGACTTCAGAAGAGGAGTCTTCTTCACAGAGGGAGGACACAACCCTTCGAAGGTCTGAGTCGACTCCCGAGAGCCCGCTCGCTACCCAAGCAGCTCGAAGCGATGCATCCACCGGCACAAGTGAAGGTCATGCTCGTCCTCACTCCGGTCCGATCAGGCTGAGTGCCCATACGTCAAAAGCTGATTCTGAGGGTGCTTCTGAGCAGGCGGCCGAAGCGCCGACTGAGCACATCGATATGAGTGCGATCCTGCCTACTCACGAGTAGATCCAGGCTCTGCATTATTTCTCAGATTTCTACTTTTCTACGCGGTACTCTGCGTACGCTAGACGGACGCCTTCAGCGTACAGTCGTTCCTTCCTCCACTGCCCGTCAGTGCGAGCTGGGATTTTTCTTTTGGAGTTCGCTGAGCGCCTGAGTCAGCTGGGATTCAAGCTGACCGACGGGGACACCGGTTTGAGTCACGATGTCGTCGATGCTGTAGCTAATGGGGCCCCTGAGGAAGCACACTCGCGCCTGCACTTCATTGGGAGAGAGACCTTCGCGCTGCGCCCAAGCGATACGGTAGAGCTGAAGCTGACGCGCGTAGTACTCCCATGTTGAAAGCGGCGTGTTCTTCCCCGGAAGGTGCGATGTTTTCCAGTCAATGACGGTGTATGTGCCGTTGGCATCTTTAAATACCGCATCGATTCTTCCTTGAATAGATATTCCCGCAAGGTTAAGCGCGAAGGGCTCTTCGATCGCAATGGGTTCAAGCTGTTCAAGGTCTAGCGAATGGAAGTTCTCTTGCATCTGAGCAAGCAGTTGTTGATCAGAAGCTTCCAATGCTTCGCTGCCTTCCACCGGTTCGTCCCACAGCTCACCGGTACTGAGGTGAAGTTCTTTTTCAACCCATTTGTGAAAGATTGTGCCAAGCACGGAACTTGATTGAGGCTCAACCGGCAAAGGCCTGCGGATATTGCTAATCCACGTATCTGCCTTCCCAATCAAGTCTGAGATCCCAGTGGCGCGAACACGATCAATGCGAATATCAAGCGCCGAATGAAGAGCCTTTTCTCGTTCTTCAAGCAGTAAGTGGGTGTCATGAATCAAGGAATCTCCGCTGGCATCCATGACATCTGGGTCGCCTTCGCTCTGATCTAAAAGAGCTTGAACGCGTGCAGCACTGTCAATGACCAATTGGCGTGAACGCCCTGGAAGGATTGGATACTGCCAAAGTCGGGTATCGACCTCGATAAGCTGTTCAGATTCCCAGTCTTCGTCAGGTCGCGCAGCGATCTGCTGAGCATCTAGATCGAGTGCATTGACCGTTTCCATGAGATACCGGGATGGATCACGCGGTTTGAGGCTTCCTGAGTCAAACCAAGAACCGCTCAGGAGCAGATCGTGTCGCGCCCGAGTCCATGCGACATAAGCCAAACGCCGTTCTTCGCATTCATGGTGAATTCCTTGACGATAGTGAATGCTATCTTTATTTGCTTCCTTGCCGGACTTTCCCTGCATGTGGTTGTTGAAGATACTCATCGCAGTTGTCCGCGAACTTGTTGCTTCAGATGCAAGCAGATCGAAATAGGCTGCTATTCCGATCTCCCCGTACTCTTCGGGGACGATCTGGGGAAGATCTGAGTAATCTCTGCGCACGGGATAGGGCAATTCTGAAAGGGAGTTAAACCATTCTTTCGCTCCCGGAGGGTCCTGCTTCCAGTCTCTTGGCGAGGCACTGTGGTTAGGGAAGCGCGAATCTTGTAGGCCAAAGACCACGACCGAGTCCCATTCCAGTCCCTTTGCAGAGTGAATCGTCAGTAATTGAACTGCATCGGCTCGAGTGGCACTGGTAGGGATTGGGAGTCCTTTTTCCTCTTCCTCTGCAACTACTAGCCATGTAAGGAATCCGGATAGATCAGCGCCTGCGACCTGCGCTTCATAATCAGCAGCGATATCAACGAATGCATCGAGCATTTCCATTCCCCCATCACCAAGGGGGTCGGACATGATGGCTTCTCTGAGCCCAAGGATGGACATTGCACGCTCGATTTGTTCATCGAGTGGCCTGCCAGTTCCTTGACGAATAATTTCAAGTCGGCGAGCAAGAAGCGAAAGCCGTTCATGTGCGACAGCGGTAAATGAAGGGCCTCCTGAAGGCGCATGCCATCCCACAGGCGGAAGTTGATCGATGGCATCCATAAGGAAAACATCCGGATGCTCCTGTTCAGCCTGCGTTCCCTGTCGAGCCCGATATTTTGCATATTGGTTTAGAACCAAGAGGTCCGCCGCGCCAATATCCATCGCGGTAACAAGGCGCATGAGGGCTGGCGCATTCGTCGGATCTGAAGCGAGCTCAAGGGCGGCACGAACGTCACTGACTGAGGGCTGGTCTAAAAGGCCTCCTAAACCAACAACTTGAACCGGGATATCTGCATCTTTAAGTGCACGTTCGATCGCAGGAAAATCTGCACGACGACGGCACAACACAGCGCAAGTGTTCCACTTTCCCTTTTCATCCTGGACGCGATGCTGACGGATGAATTCGACGACATGCTCAAGTTCTTCCTGGTATGTCAGCGGATAGCTTGCACTCACTTTCCCTTCTCCCGCTTGAGGCCTTGGCCCGAGAACTGGAGGTTTGACCTGGGGAACCTTAATGGAAGTGCTTCCTGAGCCGCCGTCTTGGCCGATTCTGGGAAGGCCTCGCAGCGGACGAGCAACCGCATTTGCTGCCTGAAGGATTGCGTGGTCGTTTCTCCACGCGGTAGAGAGGGTGAGCTGCTTTGCCTCACGCGGGGTTGAAAATGCGGTCAAGAAGTTACTGAGCGCGGATGCCGAAGCACCTCTCCAACCGTAAATTGCTTGACTGGGATCACCGACTGCGGTGGTTGGATGATCTGCAAAAAGGGCGGATAGGAAGGTCATCTGGATGACCGACGTATCTTGGAATTCGTCGAGGAGGACAGCTTGATAGTCGGAGCGTACCTGGCGGACAACTGAAGCGTTCTCTGTAACGATTCGTGTTGCAAGAAGAAGCTGATCTGAAAAATCAATCAGACCGTGACTGCGTTTGTAGTCTTCGAATACCTGCGCCATATCAAGGAGCAGAATCCTATTGGCGTTGACGGTGATCATGGATTTGAGAGAACCGGTCGGATTTTTTCCTGCAGATTGAGCGATTTCTTCCAGCTCTTCGCTAAATGCGCGGAGAGCTTTTGCCCCTTGGTCAAGGGTCATATTTTGTTCTGCGATATGACCGCTTAACGCAAGTACCGCAGCAACAATTGATGACGTCGGTTTGTATCGCCCGTCTTCTTCGGGGTACTCTCCCCTCCAGTTTTGGACGATCTCGGTAAGAATCTGAACCTGCTGCGCCTGTCCGATCAAGCGTGAGTCGGGATCTACCCCAATTGTTGCGCCATACTCACCAAGGATTCGAGCAGCGAAAGAGTTATAGGTCAATGCCGTTGGATCGCCCTGAAAGCTACGGCCAAGATTTGATGCCAAGACCCCGAGGTCTTGTCGCATTTTGAGCCCCAGCTCCCCCGCTGCTTTCCGTGTAAAGGTTAAGCCGAGAATACGCTCCGGCTCGATTCCATGATGGGCAACCATGTAGAGCACGCGCTGTGACATGGTGGTTGTCTTCCCTGCTCCCGCTCCCGCAACGACAAGCAGAGGTTCAAGAGGTGCTTCGATTACGGCACGCTGCTCATCTGTGGGGGGAAAATACTGGCGGCTTCGGGGGGTGGCCAAACGCAGAATTTCATCAACACTCAGCCGTGAACTATCGATGCTCATTCCACACTCCTCTTTCCTTGCTCACGAGCCGGGCAAGAACGGGCGAACTCGCAGTATTGGCATGCTTCATCAGAGGGTGTCGCGATAAAAGATGGGCCTTTCATTTTCTGCCCAATCTCATCAAGCTGACTAATCCAATCCGCCCTTGTTTCCGGGTCTAAGGGGTCTTGCGAGATGGTCCGGACGTCACCGTAGCCAAGATATTTGAGCTCTGCTCCTAGAACTTCATAACCCAGTTGTTCGACTGCAAGTTGATAGAGAGCGAGCTGCGGATGGTCCGGGTCCTTTTTCGCGCCGGTTTTATTTCCCTTCTTCCCAGTCTTGAAGTCAATAATCCGGACGCCTTGGCCGTCCAATTCCATTCGGTCAATTCTTCCGCGGATGTGAACTGAAGAGATCGGAACATCGAATGGCACTTCGACTTGAACATTTCCGTCCGGGTCTGCCAAGCCTCCCGTTTGAGCTGATTGCTCAAGATATTCACCGAGCGCAGATGCCATCTCTCGAAGGTGGTCCATGTGGATCTTGCTGGCAGCCTGACCTTCGTCCACGCCCATTGCACGAATGTCTTCTTCGAGCGCATCCATAACAGCGCTGCGAGGCCCGCATGGGAAGCGCTCAGCTAGGCTGTGGATTAGCGTTCCATCTGCCGCGCTCTGCGTTGGCATTGAAGTGCCGCTATTGGAAGCAAAGAACCAGCGAAGAATACATTGACGTGCGCTATCAAAGCTGGAAGGACTCACGGCGACACGTTGCTGCTCGTAGATCGGGCTATCCGAGCTGATCCCTCCGGCTCCAATCCAATTGCTGGGGATTGCGCTGGGCACCCCGCGTCTGGCAAGAATTGCAAGCAGACGGGTAGCAAGCTGAGATATTTGGGGGTCATGCTCCTGCGCGGCAAGATACCTCAGTCTGGAGATATGACCAGATAGGTCTAATGCAGGCGGAACGTCTTCAATCGCAAAGCCGTCTTCAGGGATTTCGATCCCTGCCCCTTGTGCAACAAGTTCAACAAATTGTGATGGTGCCTGGTCTTCATTGGAAACAACTCCAATGTGCAGTGCCAGATTCGTTCGTGAAACGGCAGCAAGAAGTCGCCGAAGTTCATCGTCTAAAACTGCCCTACGTTGGATCCGAGGATCATCAATGATCTCTTGGGCCGGGTCGTTACTGCGTGTGATCTCCCCAAGAAGATCAGCGCGCAGCAAGCGCTGTCGCAGCCGAAGATCGGGCCAACTGCCATCTTGAAGCCCATAGATTGCAACGACATCCCAATGCTGCCCGACTGCCTGTTCTGGGGTGAGGACCTGGATCCCTTCGTGGCGATATGCGGTTGCAGCAATGGTGTCGGTAGCGACGTCGGATTCAAGGAGCTCACGCGCAAACTCTGCGGCGGTTCTCTGCGGATTTCTTTGTTGCCAGATATCCGCCACTCTAAACAGTGCTATCACCGAATCTAAGACGTCATCAAAATAATCTGAATCCGAGTTATGCGCTAATGCCCGTTGACTGAGTTCCTCCGCTACATCTGCCGTCGCCCATGCTTCCCAGAGCGCTTTTTGAGGACTGAGGGCTTCTACTTCTTTCCATAACGTCGAGGCCTTCAGAAGCTTGCGCAGTTCCGTTTCCACATTCTGTGAGAGAAGAGAGGGGTCCTGAAGAATGCGAGAGACCGTATCTGTACTGAGGTGCTGAACGCGTCCCTGTGCCAACTTCTGATCGCTATGCGCCCAAACATAGTTGTGAAGAAGCGAACTCACATGCAGGGTATCGATCGAGATCAGATCTGAACGTAGCCAGCGATCGATCACTCCCACGCCATTGTCTTCATTCGGAATTAAGGCTTTCAGCAACGCGCTGGTCATTGAATTGGAGGCAAAATTGAAGGCTTGTTGACCTCCAGCAAGGGGGATCTTGCTACGTTTCAGGGCCCTTCTGGCCTGCTGAATGAGAGATTGCGAGCGGACAATCACTACCTGCTGAGACCAAGGAATGTTGTCACGCAGATAGTGGGAGCGCAGCTGATATCCCAAAGCCGCCCCCATCTGTGCAAGGCTGGCGCAGTTGTGGATATGTACCCCCTGTTCACCGAGCCCTCTTTCAGAGTCGCCAGCAAACGGGGCATTTCTTCTTCCAGCGGGTCCGCTTTGCGTAATGCGTGAGGCAAGCGAGAGATTCAAGGCATGAAGCTGAGGAGTACCGACGTAGCTTTCCCCACAGTCTTCGATTTGAACGTCGAAGATTCTGGCCAGATCGAGATCCATATGGGCATAACCGCGCTTGTATGAGGTTACTGAGAGATCTGGATTCGAGAAAGCAATGATGCGACTTCCCAATTGGTGCGCGACATGAAGTAGCGCTAGCAGCGAGGGAGTGCAGTCCTGTAGATCATCGATCAAAAGGTATTGCGGAAGCGGGGTAAAAATTCGTACCCCGGCGGACTGCGCACGATCATCCCATTCGGTAAGGAGCTGGGCAGCTTGCCTTCCCAATCCAGCACCGTGTGCCAGCATGGTTCCTCGGAACTCCACCCCCAACTGCGGAAGTTCGTTCCACCTCCTGAGAAGGGGCGCAAGACTCACCCACTGCTCCATTGCGCGAATGCGGCCGAGCTCCTCTAGATTCTCAGCAGTTGTCCCAGACTCCGCAGCAGTATCAATGAGATCACGTAGTTCCATCCGAAATGCCGGAAGTGAACGGATGGTATCGGAAAGTTCTTCAGGCCATTGAATCGCAGTTTCTTCTAGCAGTTCTAAGACCATGCGATCCATGTTTGCTCCCGTCAGGAGCTCAACATCACCCAGCGGTTGGTCACGCGTATTTCGCCACTGCGACACGATTGAATAGGCCCACCCAATGGGGGTTCGAACCGGGCGTACCGCATTGGGAGCAAGTGCTTGTACCGCAGGCATCAATTGATCGGCTCGTGAACGATCTGGAGTGAGAACTAAAAACGAGTGGTCGTTGCGTACAAGTTCAGCGACAGCGGCAAGAAGAAGAGTCGTCTTCCCACTTCCAGGCGCACCGCGAAATACAGCATCACCTTCAGTTATCTGCTTAAGCAGAAATCGCTGATGGTCGCTGAGTTCCGGTAGGCCTGAGAACTCAGATCCAACCGTGATACGCACCGGTGTGTTGTTCATATAGTGATTTTGACAGAGGCCACCGGCATTTGGAGACCACTTTGGGCTTCTAAGCGAAATTACGCTGACACTGAAATCCCCCAGCGCCGCTTTCCTCCTCACGTACCATGAGAGTGAAAAGTTAACCCCAATCAATGAACCTGGGAGTCGCAGTGAACATCACGATCGGTATCAACGCCAGCCCGCGCGAACTCGACCTCGAACTGGACCTCAGCGAAGATGAACTCTTCGCCCAAGTCACTAATTCCCTACGCGAGCAGACTCCCCTGATCCTTACGGACACTAAGGGAGAGAAGACGCTCATTCCCGCCCAAGCAATTTCCTACGTGCGCGTAACTGCCCCGCAGACGCACCGCGTCGGCTTTGCTATTCACTAAGAGCAAGCCGAAATCAGCTGATACTTATCCATCTGCGTCTAACCGCGCAGGTGGATTCCTTTCATGCGCTCTGCATGCTCAACGCTCAAAGTCTGAGCAATAGTATCTGCGTCTTCGGGAGAATCCGATAACTCAGGGTGCATGAACAGGGTTGAGCGCACCAATCCCAATACCTCTCCAGCAACCCTTCGCGCCCACAACGACAGGCGTGCGGCAAGCTGCTCATCGGCCTCGAAAATCGGAGCCAAATTCTGACGCTCCCACTCCCCCTGCTCAAGATCCCACTTTGCCCCCGCGAAAAGGTTTTTACGCGACGCAATCTCACGCAGCAGGCCACCCAAGATTCCCAAGGTCACATAAGTTTTGACCGTACGCTCATACCAGGTCGTCGGTCGAGTACGGGCATCCAGATCGTCATAAAGCCCATCAAAAGCCTGAGCTTTGTCGGCTAAGTCAACACCGCGATGCTGACACCACGTTTCAACCTGGGTGTAGGTATCGAAAACTCGAGTGGCCATGCGCGCATGCTCGACCTTCGCCTCGAAAGTCGGCGCTTGGTCACTGTCCTTAGCCAAGCGTGTCATTGCAGCCAAAATCGAATACGCGATCAGACCGACAACGTCAGCGTCGCGATCCGGCACAGGTTCATAGGTGCGTTCCATGCACTAACACTACATCAGATAAACGTGACGGGTTCCTCCTCGAGCGATCCGCGTCAACCTCGTAGAATACAAATGACAGTGCTGACCGATCGCACGTGAGATATTTTGCCCGGGCACCTATGCCCCTTGAAGAAGAACCGCGATCGGCTGCAATCCCCAACGGGTTTTTCCCAGAACAGGTTGATCGTGACTTCACCGTCTGACTACTCTGCTGGCGTCGTACGTTTGGGCTCAATCAAAGCCCCTTCGACCCAAGAAGATGAAACCACCCCCGATATTACGAATTCGGGAAATGAAACATACGAAGCGAAGTCTTTCGCTGATTTTGGGGTCAGTGACCCCATTGTTGATGCGCTTGAAGAACGAGGCATCACCCACCCCTTCCCCATCCAGGCACTGACTCTTCCCGTTGCACTGGATCGCCACGACATTATTGGCCAGGCCAAGACCGGTACCGGAAAGACGCTGGGATTTGGCATCCCCGTATTGGAAGATGTCATTGCTCCGGATGAAGAAGGTTACGAAGATCTTCTCAACCCGAACATGCCTCAGGCCCTCATTATCTTGCCAACCCGAGAGCTCACTAAGCAGGTGGCCGATGATCTGCGTGCAGCGGCTTCTAAGCTCTCAACGCGCATCGTCGACATCTACGGCGGCGTTGCTTTTGAACCACAGATTGAGGCGCTCAAGCGGGGAGCGGATATCGTTGTCGGCACCCCCGGGCGCTTGATCGATCTGCTGCGTCAAGGCGTGCTGCACCTAAACGGCGTGGAAAACGTTGTCCTTGACGAGGCCGACGAGATGCTTGACCTTGGTTTCCTCCCCGACGTAGAGACCTTGCTTTCGCGTATTCCCGCGGATCGTCACATGATGCTTTTCTCGGCAACCATGCCCGGCCCGGTGATCACGCTGGCTCGCAAGTTCATGACCCAGCCGACCCATATCCGCGCGCAGGATCCCGATGATCAGGGGCAGACCGTCAACACGGTCCAGCAGGTCATTTACCGTACTCACGCGATGAATAAGACCGAGGTCGTAGCCCGCATCCTGCAGGCACGAGGCCGCGGTCGCGCAGTGATTTTCTGCCGAACCAAGCGCGCGGCTGCGCGCGTTGCCGATGAGCTCACCGAGCGCGGTTTTGCCGTTGCCGCCCTTCACGGCGATCTTGGTCAGGGTGCGCGCGAGCAGGCTCTGCGCGCGTTCCGCAATGGCAAGGTCGATGTTTTGGTCGCAACGGATGTTGCCGCACGAGGCATCGACGTTGACGATGTCACCCACGTCATCAACTACCAGTGCCCCGAGGATGAGAAGGTCTACATCCACCGCATTGGCCGCACCGGCCGCGCTGGTAATTCGGGTACAGCTGTAACCTTCGTGGATTGGGACGATGTCCCGCGCTGGTCTTTGATCTCGAAGGCACTGGGCTTGGGCGTTCCCGAGCCTTTGGAGACCTACCACACCTCGCCGCACCTGTACACGGACTTGGATATTCCCGAGGACGTTACAGGACGTCTTCCGCGAGCACAGCGCACGCGCGAGGGACTGAGCGCAGAGAAGATTGAGGACTTGGGTGGTTCCTCGCGTGGTGGCCGAGGCCGAGGCCGAGGTGGGCGTTCTTCTGCCCGCTCGGGAGGACGCGGGGAGCGTTCAGCTTCCGGCGAGCGGACTCGTACCCGACGCCGTACCCGCAAGGATGGTGATCAGACACTGAATTCCGGAAAGCAGGGACGTTCTGACCGCGGAACCAAGGGCCGAGGCCGAGGCGAGCACTCCCCCGCACCACGAAAGCGGGTGCGCCGCCGCAAGGGTAGCGAGGAGTAAAGCTGGCGTTACCGGCCGAGGAAAGGCAGGGTGTTTGCGCATAAGACAGGATTGGCAAGCACCCAGTGAACAGCGGCTTCCCTCAGGACATCGCTGGCCTCGGTTGATTTTCCACCGCGAAGATCCCCCACTGCTTTCTTGGCGCGCACAAGCTCGTCTGCACTGAGGGGGACCTCGGAGGAAATGATCTCGAGGAATTGCTTGAGGAGCGCGTTAAAAGTTGGTTCCCAGTTAATGCCGCCGTTGTCGTAGACCTCGTAGGCGACCTTACCCGTGATCCTGATAGCTTCGCCTTGAAGTGTCTCGGCCTGATTATCAAGAGGAACTAGTAAGTCCCAGAGTTCGCCAGAAAGTTTCTTCCAGCTTTTCGAGGAATCGACTTCAAGCTTTTCTCCAACGCTTGGTGCCGGACGCGCAATTTGCTGGGCGACGCCGAACATTTCGCACAGCTGACGCAAGGCTTCCGCGGCTTCGAGGAAGCGGGGATTGTTAGCGTCTTCGGGGCTGTGGGCGATGATCGAGCACCGATCTTTATCCATGGCTTGAAGAGCTTTGTATTCCTCACCGCTTGGGTGTGCGCCATGGGTACGCAAGACGTTGAAAACACGCAGGATTCTGGGGGAATCAAACAAGTTGTACCAACTGAGCGCGTACTTCGTCAGCGTGTAGTCCCCATAGATTCTTGAATGCGCATCAAGAGTGGGGTCAGCGCCCCACTGGATCATCTGTTCCACCTCGGGCGCGTCTAGGCGTTCGACAGCGCCGAACAACGGAGTTTGGTCCGTGTTATCTCGGGCATTGATATCGCCGCCAAGGGCAATGAGACCGGGGATCAGATCGGGTCGACGTTGCTTGACGCGGCAGTGAATGGGGGTTTGTCCGCGTTCATTGCGACAGTTGATGTCCTCGCCTCGAGCGACCAAGAACTCGACGATCTCTTGCGAGCAGAGGAGGTGCAAGAGTTTGGGCTTTCCGTATTCGCTCCGCAGGTATGCGCCAATCTCGCAGTTTTTCACTGCCTCAGCCACGGCCTCGACATCCCCGCTTGCGAGGATTTCTTTGATGTCGTTGGGGAGAGTTTTGCGCATACCGGCCTCCAAGTGAACGTTATTCTTCAAGAATAGCGTCTTAGCTAACGCCTCTGATCAGAATGCATTCCAAGTGTATGCAGGCGACTTATCGACGTTTGGTTGCTCGTTCTCCAATCACCTGGATCGCCCAGACTACGACTCCTCCAAGGACAGCAGCGGTAAAGTTTCCAAAGTGATTATTACGCCGTACTGCGGATGGTAGCGGTTCAGCATAGGCTGGCTGCGCCGCAGTTTCTAGCTCTTGTGCTGGCAGATTTTGCTGAGTCTGAGCGCCTTCCAGAGCATCTGAAAGCGATCCAGATTCTCTCGCATTAGTACCATCACCGGTTAGTGAACTAATGAAACACTCGATTGTAGGCGAGAACATAGTAAAGAAGAACAGAACCGCTAATGCCGCTGAAAACGCAATTGCCATTGTGAACATCGGGATTGTTTCAATTGCTTGTGTTTGACATTGCTCCTTGATACACGTCCCTTCCGGTAGCGGGCGCGTGCACATTGCCCGTAGTAACGCAAACGAACTGAGCATGTTCGGTAGAAAAATACTGATGATGAACAATATGCCGCCGACACCGATACGTATTTCGTTTCGATACTTATCATTCATCACCGACAGCATCTGAAGAGCTGCGCCGACCAGGAAAAGAAACCAAATAAAGAACGCTTCATAGAGGGAAACAACTCCAGGTTCCGGATTACCGAGGAAGAAGGCGAAACCATTCCCACCTGCAAGGCGTAGTACGCCTCTAAACACCCCCAAAAGAACGGTAAAATTCAGCAACTGCACTGTTAGATACAGCCACTTCGACGCCTCGACCCCTCCCGTCCTACAAAATGCAATAACCGCAGGAACAAACAGGGAGAAAAAATACAGTGCGACATATGACCGAGCAAAGCCCTCGACGGCCTGATTTCTAATCTCTTGAACCGTTCCATGAACAAAAAAACCAATAATGCACAAAGCAAATGCCCAGATTAACCCCCAGACAGTAGCGGCCAATAGCCTGCTTGGTTTGCGTCGACTTTGAACACTCATACGCAGATTCTAGATCTAAGCGGCGCTGCGGTTCTCTTCTCGCATGTTTCACTGAATGCGACACGCAGTAAGAAGCAAATTTCCGCTACTTCAACGATAAATCTGCTTCAGAGGCAAACTGATGGACCGGCAAAC
>ERZ772920.1043-NODE-1043-length-14787-cov-8.744638_pt1 | contig 14787 bp, 18 predicted proteins | sample MGYA00511469_ERZ772920 | MGnify/ENA primary metagenome ERZ772920 (study PRJEB29015, sample SAMEA2738069) | human oral metagenome | biome: human oral; feature: human-associated habitat; material: saliva | place: China | collected 2216 ... | reverse complement strand
ATGAGGAAATCAGAGATTTTTTTAATCAACTAGGATAACAACTATTTTTACTACTTTTCCATGATTATATATAGGACTTATCTATGAAATTTTTTGATGAAAATTACTCACAAGAAAGACCTACTCGTAGCAAATGTTTAAGAAAAAAGTATAATTTAAAGCAAACCGACTTGGACTATAAAGAAATTATTTTCTAAGATATTACCAAGTTTGTTGATGATTTGTTTTACCACTGCTTCAGCTCTATTATATTTAGAGATTTAGAAACTGTAGATAGAAGTGAAGTAAGCATTCAATACGAATCAATACAGAAGAAAAACGCTGATTTCAAGCGTTTTTTCTTTTTGCCAAATGCGATATATTGCACTGTATTTCAATTTAAAACTCTACCTTTTTCTCACCTAGTTTAGCTATGTTTTTAATCAATAGTATATAATATAAAAAAGGAGAAACAATCGTGGAAAAGAAAGCTAATATATCTAAAGACAAAATTTATCGTTACACACTGTCTCGAACTTGGGACTCTACAAAACCTACAGTTTTATTTATTGGATTAAACCCTTCAATAGCAGATGAAAATATTGATGATCCCACAATTACTAGATGCATAAATTTTGCAAAAGATTGGGGATATGGGACTTTACTTATGGCTAATTTATTTGCTTTTAGAAGTACTTATCCGAAAGAAATATATTTAATTGATGATCCTATAGGAAAAGATAATGATCATTATATTTTAGAATGTGTAAAACAGTCTGATTTAATAATTGCTTGCTGGGGAAACAATGGTACTTACATGGATAGGGAAAAAATCATTAAAGAACTAGTACCAAATCTCTATTGCCTTCAGAAAAACAAGAATGGAACCCCACATCATCCTCTTAGACTCCCTAGAGATATTAATCCAATACCATTCAATTTCTAATATCGTTTTTCCGAAAAATAAATATTTTCCTGAAAGAAGTTGATTTCTCATTATTGTATATAGCGTACTTTACTTTATAAACACTTGTAGTGTAACTTTCTTTATCAAAGGAGGAACAAATGAACGATCTGGAATACGGCTTACCTGTAGCTTGGCTAGTAGAATTTACTGAAGCTTTAAACGAAGCTTTAAATTTTAGAAAATTTGATGTAACTTTAGATAGTATAAATTTAAAACCAAGTCTAGAAAACAATAGACTAGTTGATAAAATTAAGGATGAGTTATCAAGCTTCCTTCCTTATGGACAATTGAAGAGTAATAAGAGTCCAATCTATTTTGATTTAAACTATCCAGATGATTGCTTGGGTATAGTATCATTTAATAGCAGAAACTACATTGATGCAGAGTTATTACATGAGTATTTTGAAAAAATGGATTTGCTGAAGGAAGATGCACCAAAAGCTTATTATAGCGCTTTTATCAAGCAATGGATTAGTGATGCTGAAATTATTGAAAATGAAGTCCAACTACTACTTCATCAAATCACAAAAAGACATTTGAATCAGTGATACTCTAATTTAATAGGAGAACGGTAATGAATGCTTTTATAATGTTTCATGGTCAAAGGTGTAGAAAAGAAACTGCTACTGGTGATGTTTGCTATTGTGACAGTTTTAAGCATAATCAAGACCCATATATATTTGCAAAAAGATTTATTCATACTTATTGCAAAATAAACTTATTGCCTTGTAGTCGAATGAATAAGGGAGATGTTATATTTTGGTTTACTACAGACAATTCACAAGAGGGGAAATGGTTTTGTGATTTAGTATTTGTATTGGATGAAATTAAATATTGGAAGCCGTTAGAAGAAAATCAATCTAAAAGTAACGATTATAAGAATGATTATAACCTTTCAGATATCAAGTTTTATATTGCAGATGAGACGGAAGAAAAAGATCATTTTAAATGGGCTGGTGAAGATCATCGTAAGACGAAGGCGAAATCGCATAGAAGAAAATCACTTTTTGCTGACCCCGAAAAGAGCTTTCAGCCTCTAGGCAAACAAGATAGATTAATATGTATGGACCCCATCAAATTAGACTTATCAGATGTAAAACCGACAAAAAGTGGCTACCCTAAAAAGATATTAACAGAAGAAGAATGTGAAGATATTTTAGAGCACATAAATAAAGAAGCGACTAAGAAACTATATGGAACAGAATTAAAAAAAATGAGAAATAAACTAAATTGATTCAGAGCTTATATTGTTAAAATAGGCGAAGATATTGAAGTAACAAAAAAATTTTATTAATGAATAATACAAGATTAATAACCTACAAATTTGTAAAGAGCTATTTTTATTGCGGTTATAATAGACATCTATGGTTTTGTCTATTATAACAGACATTTTCACTGTCTTAACATAGCAACTCTTATTTGATTACAAACCTATTTTAAGTTACTTCTTAATATAGAAATATAATCAAGCTATTCTAACTTAATAAAGACTTCACTGAAATTCAATTATAAAAAATAATGAGAGTATAAAGTTATGATAAGTACAAATGATAATAACATCGATGTTTTAGAAGAAGTATTAAAGTGCATCAATGAAGACTGGATATTTAAGGGAGTAAATAATGATATAAAAGTTCCGATTGAACTTATTAATGAAGATGAATTTAACTTATTACATATTGTTAATGACTTATATTTTGTTGAATCAATCAACAGATTGGAGGAATCCAAACAGAGTAATAAGGAACAACTAAATATTCTGACAGATATATCGGAGTATCATAAACTACTTGTTTTCTTGAAATATATATATCAAGTTGAACTTAAAAAATTTGTTAATGATATGATAGAAAATGATGGCAAAAAAAGACAGTATGATTTAGTTAATCCTATTTTTACAAATATTTCCTCAATTTGGGAATATCTTTTTTTAGATTTTGAAGTTGGATTTAATCCTAGTAAGATTGTCATCATTATTTTATTCTATAATCTTTTTTTAGGATATTTACAAAACAATGAAACATCCTATTATTCTTATAAAACTTTTTCAAAACAAATTGCAAATGATCTTAATGAGACTTTTCGAAACTATATTTTAAATGATGATAAAGATAAATTCTTACAAATTATTAATAGTCTAATAATTCTTATTGAAAATACAAATAATACATTTAATAACCTAATAAATAAATGCCAACATTCATTGTTATTCACATTTACAATCACAGATTACAAGGAATTTTCAAAGGGATCATTTCTAAAATCAACAATAAAAGAATTCAAAAAAAAGCTTCGAAATAATGAAAAATTGTACAATATTCTGGAAACAGATGTAAATTGTTTAGCAACCATGTCTTTCAATAATAAAAAGTATATTACTATTAATGGGCTTGATGCACATGAAAAAAGCCAGAAAAAGTACGAGAATAGAAAGAAAATGATTTCTCTTATTACAGATATAATTGAAAATGAAAATATAAAGTATGTAGAAATATCTGATGAGACAAGATATTATTTAAAAGAATCTGATGATAAGGTTACATCAAAAGTAAATAACAATTTTATTGACTATCGAATGTACAAAGCATACATAAATTCTAATAAAGTTAATAAACTTAACAGAATGTTCACTTGTTGTGAGAGAAAATTAATTGCTGAAGCTCTAAAAGAAAATAAAAATGAGAATAGAAAGAAAATAATTTCTAGTATTACAGATATGATTGAAAATGAAAATATAAAGTATGTAGAAACATCTGATAAGACAAGATATTATTTTGAAGGACCTGAAGCTAAAGCTACCTTAAAAGAAAATAAAAATGAGAATAGAAATTTAATCAAACTAACTATAGCAATGGAGCCTTGTGAATTGTGTCGAAGAGCTATTAAATACACCAAAATAAAAGAAAATTTACACATATCTATAAATAGACCCAAAAAAATATCCTCTCTGGTAGAAAATAACCTTGGAGAAATGGATGAACTAGCAAACGAAATTTTTAATTCAAAATGTAAATGAACAAGTAGAGTAGGTAATCGTAATTATGTTCTTTATTTTTTATACTACTTTTAATTAAATGATGATTGTATAAACTCTGTAACATTATTCTGGTATATTATATTGAAAAAGGAGGCATATCTATGAAAAAAATTATTAGTGTGCTATTTGTGTTGTTCTCAGCTTTTTCTTTTATTTCATGCTCCGGCCAAAATAATCAATCTTTAGACGGTGAATATTATTGGATTAATGAATCTAGAAATGAACGAGTATTTACTATTTCTGGAAACAAGGGTACAATTGATAGTGGTGAAGCTGATAACTTTAACGTTGATCAAAAGAATAAAATAATTGAATTGAGTGGTTCACAGATTGTAAATCGAACCGAAAGCTATACATTTAATGATGGAGTATTTACTGTTGATATTAGTGGAACAAAACATGATTACTATTTAAAAGGTAGTGAGGCATACAAAAAAGCATTAAAAAAATATGGATACGACTAGAAAGGATTGGCTATGAATAACTTAGATGAACAATACGAAAATCTGTATGACTTTATCAAAAATCTTGAAATCCTACTTCAGAAAAATGTTTTCGATAACCAAAAGCTTGAGGAAATTAGTGTATTTGGAAAGGATGTTTTTAATCTTTGTAAATCAAGAGAATTCAATATTAACTCGAATGATCTCTTGTCTCTCAATTCTTTTGTTGAATTGTTTGTGAAAGCAAATGAGTTTCAAAAAGGTTATCTAGCTTCACAAGTAGAGAGATTTTATATAGAAGTCATAGACCCAACAAAAGAAGAATTATATTAGACAATATAATTCTTAAACGCCTATTTACCAAATAGGTGTTTTTTAGTGCATAATAGATTTCTATCAGAATTCATTTTTGATCTTTTTGACTGAATAATTCATATTTATTGCCAAATAGTTTAACAAAGAAAATCAAGTAGTATTTTGTTATATAATCAATACATGAATAATTTAAAAGAAGTAAATATCAAAAAAGCTATTTGGCATATTAAACGCCATTGTGATAATATACTAAACACCCCTGAAGACGAAATATGTAACAACAATCTATTTTATCTCCAATCTAGTGTGGATTGTTTGAAGCGTATCATCAATAATGAAAAACCCTATCCATGGCTGGATAGGGATGAGGTATTCTAAATAACACCTATAAAATAATTTGATAGAAGTACTAATAACTTGATGAATTCTGCCATAAAACATAAATGTTATATTTACATCAATTCCATCAAGTGATTTCAAGTCAGGTTGATACTCTTCTGTGGAAACATTTAAATGATTATTAATTTCCGAATATTTTTGTTATTAAAAAATCAGCAAAAATATTGACTACAAATAATAATAATACGAGTGCTCCTCCATAAAAGAATATCCAGGCTACCCCAATATATATAAGTAAAAAAGTCACAAAAAACAATAAGGAAATTAAGAACTTCTGAACTTTTTTCCCATCTCTCTCAGAACTTTCCATTGTCTTATAGAACCAACCTAGCAATGGTAAAGTATATGATCTCTGAGACATCGCCTTCACCCTATAGTTTTTTACCTCACATAATTTTTTAAACTCATCACTGTCCGACATGGTTTTGTTAGCATTATTTCCATTTACTGGAATAATTTCAATATTTCTATTATCATCCATTAATTTAATTTTAATTGGATATTTTGTTTCTTGATATACAATAGTCAAAGTTTCTTCTTCAAAATTAAAAGGTTTATCATATTCAAGTGTACCATGATTTCCTAGTATCTTGATCGACTTATCTTTTTTAAACTTAATCTTTTTTTTGTTACATTTTAAAGTAAAACAAGATAAAAAATCTAATATTTTTCGTGATTGTTGTAATTTACACAAATCCAACGTTACATTACTCCTAGGAAAATCCATATAATCTTGTAGAATACTTTTTTTCCATGAATTTCTTGTGTTTCTGAAAAAATTATTTCTAGACATAAATTTGTTAAAAAATACAATTATAAACATCGTACAAAACAAGCCAATAACTAATGGTATATTTTTATTATCTTGTTTTAGATTAAGAATTCCACTTTCATTCATAAATTTTATTAATGACTCTATGTTACTTATACCTAAAAGTGAAGCTAAAACACTAATAATAGATAAAAACCAAGATTGCATAGAGTTTTCATCTAAATAATTAATATATTTTGCTACAACATCGTCAGATATGAAAGATTTCGTAAATTTAGTTGACATCGTTCTATATATGTCACCTAGAAATAAATATTGTCGGGAACTAATTACATCTTTAAAATATACATCATAAAAGTCATTATATATATCATCTATAATTGAAAATGTAGGCCTGATCATTTGATTTCTGAAAAATTTAATTACTTTATATATTATAAATAAAATAAATGTAATTAAAGCGAGCAACATGTTTAATTCAGTAAATTTCACGATTTCTCCTTTATAATTCTCTACACCAAATTAATAACTTGTGAGTTACCAAATAACTGATTCCGATATGTATTCTTTATTCTCCAAGCATTGCCGTGATTTTTTCCCTTATATGTACCATTTTTAGAAATATAACCTCGCCAATCATAGGTCACAACTCCCAATTTTATTAGTGAGATAAATGTCATAAATTGAGGAGACCTTGTTAGTTCTACTTCAGTATACTTAAATTCAGCAATCTCCCCATTCATTCGGCTTTCTGCTCTTACCCAAAGTGTCGCAGGGTGTTTTTGATGAAGTTCTTTTTCTAAATCTTCAAAATTCCAAAAGGCTGCTTTATGCGATGAATTCTGTTGACGTTTCCGAATTTCTACAGTTCGCTCCTTCTCATTTACCTCTAAATAGAATCCTTGGTTATTTTGTGGGGCACTTTCTGTGCCAATAGTGATATAAAGACTATTCATGTCAGGATGCTTATCAGATTCATATCCATATAATCTTGCAAAAGCTGATACACGATTTCGGTCATTAGGTTCTAATTCAGCAACCGGTGTTCCTTCAAATTTTGGTCGTAATGTAAATAAAGTATCAAGTGTTTTTGCTGTTTTGGATTTTAACTCGATAAGACCTTCAAAATCTGCTTCTGGACTGTTATTAGTCTTTAGGCCAAGTAAAAACTCGAGTGTTTCACCTGCATCTTTAGGGGCAATTTTTCCTTTCCCTTTTGAATTAGGATGATAGCCCAAGGATGATATTCGTTTTATTTTTGGAATTAAACGAGAAAGGGAATCATCGATTCTATCTTGACCAAATAGTCGTATTAAGAAGTCATCAGTAAGTATTTCTTTAGAAATATTGATAATAATAACTCTATCGCTTTTTTTATTTACAGTAATATAAATTAAATCACCAGATAAAAAGTTCTTCTTAAAATCACTTCCATAAATCCAAAATCTCTCATCTCCTCTAGTTTTTGCTCTGTAACAAGACATTGTAGTCTTAAACTCATCATTTCCAACATACAAGTCCGAGGGGAGCATTTTTTTATCCCCGTTTTTAAGCTGTGAGAAATCCATTAACCCATATTTGTCTAAGATATCTTGAACAAACACATTTGCATCAATGATGTTTTTTTTTAACATGGTATCAGTAAGTCTAATGATAGTATATTCTTTTTCATTATATTTGTGAATTCTCTCAATATATTCAAGTTCATCCTTATATGGTTCAAATAACATATTGGTGCCTACCTAAACATTTCCTCTATAGGAATATCTAGTCCTTTCGAAATTTTAATTAAAGTTTCTACTCTTGGGTTTTTGGTTTTAAAATTCAATAAATCGCTAATTGTCGATTCGCTTAAACCACTTATTGTTTTCAGATGGTAATTTGTAAAATTTTTATTTTCTGTATACACTCTATTTATGAATTTTCTTAAATAATAGTCTGTCCTTACGTCAGTATACGAACCATAATGAGCAGGCTCTCTCGTGATATCATAATCCCCAAAACCTCTTTTGAAAATAGAAGGAAAATCAATATCTAAGGCTGTACAGACTGCAATAAGAATATCTAATCTACTTTTACCTTCATTATTAAAAGAAAGTAATTTTTGAATTGAGTTTTTCGAATATCCTGTAATATGGGCCAAATCATTATAGGTAAGACCTTTAATAGTTCGAATTCTATTAAGGTTCGCAATAGCTATTTCCATCTTAATACCTCAGGTAGTTTATGTTTTGATTTTAACCTTTATAAGTTGCTATGTATTCGGAAAAGTTGTATTTTCATCTGGAGATTTCTTGGCCTAATTTATATAATATTTAATTAATCGTATTTTTTTACGAATATATTAGATAAGGAATAATTGAATAGTTTATCCTGGACTTAAAAAGTGATTTTTGATATAATATTAGAAAGAAAGTGAGAAATTAAATAATGCCATATGCAATTGATTTGTTCTGTGGTGCTGGAGGATTCAGCGAAGGTATCATACAGGCAGGATTCGATATAATATTTTCTAGTGATAGAAGTCCTATGGTTCAAGAAACTTATGTTAATAGACATCGACAACTTGGCCTACAAGAAGGAATTGATACACACTTTGAACTAGCAGACATAAAAGAATTAACCTCTGAACGTATCTTCGAAATAATTAATGAATTACGATATGGAAATATTTTTAAACCTGGCAGTGTCGATGTTATTTTTGGTGGGCCACCTTGTCAAGGTTTTAGTCGACTAGGAAAAAGAGATGCGAATGATCCTCGAAATATGCTGTTTCATGAGTATCTTCGTATTATTCGAGATATTCGCCCCAAATATGTCGTAATGGAAAATGTGACTGGTATTCTTGATATGCTTATGTTAGATTTCCCTAGCGTGGTTAGAGACGAATCATATCTAGGACAAAAACTAGTTAAAGAAATCTTAGAGGAAGAGCTAAAAGAACTAGACTACACTCTTCTTGATGTCCAAATATTAAATTCGGCAAATTTTGGAGTTCCTCAACAACGCAATCGAGTGGTATTCCTAGCCTACCGAAATGATGTTCATCCCATTGAGTATCCGCAGCCAAACACACTCTCTGAAGTAACTGTAAGACAGGCTTTGCAGGGGCTATATAACAACGATAAAGAAATTTTATCTGAGTTTTCTAAATCTAGAATTGAAGGTGAAACTCCAGCAGTCTCAGGTAGTTATATTCCTAGAGAAACCATTACCAATATGGAAGAATCTAGACACGATATACTTGTCTCTCAGCGATTTTCTCTATATCAGCCTGGCGAAAATACTCGAGCCGTTATAAATCGACTTCGGGAAGAGGGAATAAATCTTCTCGATACTCGTCCAGAATTATTTAACGAGAGTCTATTCCAAGTTAACCTAGTTACTAATACTGAGGTTATCCAAGATACCCTCGTAAATCTAAGACTTTTTGACAAAAAGTTCAATACCAGTCGCTGGCTTCACTTTACCAATCGCCAATTAGCTATTTTATCTAGCTTAAAAGAAAATGAGCCAGAATTCAACAATGTTTTGAAATCACTTGCAGGTAGATTAAACTCTAGTTTAGATCAAGCAAAAAGTTTCTGGGAAACAGTTAAGCCGTTGCTAAATAAAGATTATAATGCTGATAACTTCCATCATTTACTGATGAACGGGGAAATCACTGATAAAATTGGTGAAGCTATTTTGACTAGAAAATCTATCCGAACTAGACTGAACCCCGACTCTGTATCACCTACAATTGTTACCTTACCTGATGATTATATTCATCCTTATTTCGATAGAGTGCTTACAGTACGAGAAATGGCTCGAATGCAATCTTTTGATGATAGTTTTGAATTTTTAGGGAAAAGAACAACTGGGGGAGATAAACGAGCACAAGAAACTCCACAATATACCCAAGTAGGAAATGCTGTTCCACCTCTACTAGCTAGAGCAGTAGCCTTAAAGGTTAGAGAAGCTATAGATGGAAATTAACTTTATATAAAAATATACCTAGAATTATAGATAATCTAGGTATATTTTTTTCTTGTCAATTTTTAAAATTTTAACCGAATAATTCGAATAAAACAGTCTCATCAAAAGGTACGAATTCAATAGTTTGAAATTGACCGTTATTTTGAGCCAAATATTCCATCTTTGATAAACCAACCGGGATATAACCATTGCTATTTTCTATAAAATAAAGAATACTATTTTTGATAAAATTACTCATACTTTTATTAGTAAAAGAAGAAAAATCTTGTTTTATTAATACATAAAGTTCATCCAGTTTAGTTGACCATTTTCTCAAATAGTTCATAATAGAAATTTCGTTGTCTTGAATACTCTGAAGAAATATTTTATTCTGCCTATTGCTACTGTTATTTCTTTTCAACTCTTGAACTGAAATTAATGGTTCTACTTTACTTGTTCTTTCGTCAGAAAAATTATATTCTAGCCTAACATTATCGAATGGTAATGAAAAATGCTGTCCAAAATCTCTCAGTAATTTCAGCATTTTAAACTCATCTGACTCTTCAAAATCTATGATTCTTCTTTTTAGTTCAGAACGATTCAATTGATTACAATATGATTTCGCATTATCAATCAAAATTCTACCAAACATTATATTTTGCATAAAAATATACTTACAAGAGCGGTATACATTATTTAAATTCCGAGTCCCGTATTCATCAACATTTTTAATATACTGTTTAACAACAATTTCAGATTCTCTATAATTCTGATAACAGTAAAATAGATTAGAAAATTTGTCTAAATCTTTTTTATAATTTTTAAAGTCTTCAAATTCTATTTTTTCTATTTGCTTTAATAAACTAGAATCACAATCTAAGACAAAATAACTATACATTTTACACCTCTTTTCAACAAATAATATTCACATTTTTAATAAATTAATGAGCTTTTACATCACATTATTCAATGACATAGAACATTTTGTAAACACAATGGTAATTTTACATTTAAACTTTACAAACAAAGTAGTCCTAAGTTTATATCTTAAAGGGTATAAAGTTTCCAACAATAACTCCCACAACTCGAGGATCTTCATCATACGACAGAAAAATTTCTTGATATTTTGGATTGATAGAAACTAACCGTAAGCCGTGCTCTTCACGATAAACTCGTTTAATGTAGGTCTGGCTATTGCAGACTACGGCGTAAACTGCTCCATCATAATCAAACCCTGTCTCACGAATGAGAGCCACTGAGCCATTTTGATATTTGGGCTCCATCGAGTCTTCAGATACCCATGAAGCAAAATCATGAGCTAGTTCTTTATCAAAATAAACAGTATCATAATCCTGATCATTATAAACCGTTGAACCGATACCAGCAGACATTTTTTCGTAAACATGATATTCGTATAGTTTTGCTGATATTGAAACAACGTTCTTACAAGCTTCTTTTTGAACTAGCTCTCTAACATTACTAAGTGCTTGATCCTTTCCTTCGTCTGACAAAGTATTATATAGTCTGACGATCTCTAGCTCAGTAAAAAAACCTTTTGGAACATTTAGAATCTGCTCCAACTGCTTTACTTTTTCTTTAGATGGTTTTTTCACTCCACGTTCCCATGCAGAATAAGCTTGATAACTAATACCTAATCGATCCGCAATATCTTTTTGAGTCATTTTTAGCTCTTCTCTACGAGCCTTTAGTTTTTCTGGTTGATACATCAGTTACCTCACATTAACAGTAGTTTTAATTCAGCTTTTTGTTGTGCTTCTTTGTCTGTTAGCTTATTTTTATCCCAAACATAAGCTATAGATTTTCCTTTATCATAGATGAGCCATACTTTTAGATTGTCACAGCAAGTCTTAATTGTTTTCCAATTCTCTTGGTTTAAAAGTTCAGGATACTCTTGACTAGTCACAAAACTTTTTTTGATCACAGATCGCTCTATCTTATAGATTAGAGAAGCCTGATAGTTATTGAACTCCTTTATAATCTGTTCTTTGATGCCGTGAAACAAAAGGAGTAGAGAAGCATTTTGCCCATCAATATAAGCATCGATAGCTTGTTTAATGGTACTTTCTTGTTCGGGATAATACTCTCTAAGAATATCTAAAAGACGAAAAAACAGTGCTTGCTTTGAAACATTCAGACTATTCTGAATGTGTTGAAAGGTATCGCAGCTATAATAAATCTTTGACAACAAAACAATGTCAGGCATTAATACTACAGCAGAGAAAACATTCGCTTCTCGCTCTAGTAGGTTCTCCTGATTATCAATAGATTCAGCAAAATAATTACCTTCATGCTCTAGGATAAAATGTCCTAGCTCATGACACAGAGTAAAATTTTGCTTCACAATGGGATTATCCTTTTCATAAGAAAAACTAATACCTAATTCATCAATAACAGTTAATCCTTCAATCTTATGATTTGAGAAGTGGTGACTAATTACTTGAATTTGATATTTTTGAATACAATATTGAAAGAAGTAATTGAAATTATAATTTAGTAATGAAATATCATGATTCTTCATATACTGGTATAACACATGTTTTGTAGACTTACTTATTCTTGTATACAATTCATCCAAAGAATGATACCTCCTTTAAGTATAAAACACAAAACTAAACTAATTTGGTTGAGTTTATTATATAAAAAAAGTGGATGAGTGTCCACTTTTTTTATATTACGTTAAATATATAAACATAGTCTAATTATTTCTTTTTTTTACCAAAGCTGAAAGTGCTATTCCTCCAAAAGTCAGCAACGCCCCTCCAATTTTTTTCCTGTGTTCTCTATAAAATCTTTCGTGCTCTCCACAGAATTTTGCTTTTGGAGAGTATACTTCTTTATTACATCTAAAGTATTTACATGTTTTAACTTTCTCTTCTTTCATTCGTATCTTCCTCTACTAATAATGTTTCTGAATGGTTAACCAATGCATTGATATTTTCTGAAATACTCTGTGTCAAATTTATAAAAGAGCTGCTATTTCCTTTTGTAAAATTATCAATTTTCCAAGCTAAACTTTTTCCATCATATTTAGGCTCAAGTAAAGTTTGCTCAGTAAAAGCTTTGTAATTGCTTAATACAGCTATAACAGACTCATGTTCCTCTAATACTGTATAAGCAACAACATTTAATTGCATTGCAGATGATAGGTAACTAATTGATTGTTGAAGCAGAGTATTTATTCTTTTTGCATCTTTTGAATTGGTTTTAATGTTGATAAAGTCTAAACCATCTGTGTAAATTGACATCATTAGTTTTGCAATGGTATTATTATTTTCTTTAATCGCTGAAAGTAGTAATTCTTTTTTTAATTGCTCATTTCTGGTTGCTAAGGCCTCTACAATTAGTTGGCGAGCACTGAAAAAGCCTGAAAATCTATCATTGTATTGCCCTTGTTCCACGCGGATAACTAGTTCATTTAAGCTTTCAATTTGTTCTGAAATAGATGCTAGTTGCCCTTGTATTGCAGAAAGCTCAGGTAGATTCCCTAACTCTTTGACAGTCCTTTTCTCTAAGGTTACACTACTTTTAATTTTTCCAGATTCAGTATCTTTTAATACTGCATAGGTCTCGCCTGTCTTTTTTCGTATACCGTAACTCCATTCTCCCGATTTTAACTTTTCTTTTGCAACTTCAGATAATTTTGCAACGTATTCTACATTGTCATTATCATTCTTTTCAACAAGCTTTTTTAATAATTTAGCTTCGGGAATATGAGCAAATAAATTATTTCTAATCTTATTAGCAACTACTAAAGAGGCTTCTTTTTGCAGTGGAGTTAATGAATATGATTGGAAATCATAGTTGTATAGCTCCTTTTTTCTGACATCAATTTCAAAATGCTCTATTTTTGGTATTTCAATTTCAAAACTTTCCATACTTTAATCTCCATTTTTGAAACTTTAATTTAAAGTTCTATAGTTTGTATGGTTTCTAGATCTTTGGTAACGATCGCAGTATCAAATCGTATTTCAAATAAAACTAAAGATTCCCCTGCAAATTCAATAGTATTTTTGTAACCTGGTACTTTAGCAATAAATTGTTCCGCCACTTCAAAAATAGTTTTGGTACTTTTTTGAACTAAACCCTTAGCTTTTACATGTTCATTCCCAGATTGTGGAATTGTAGTAAATGCTATATGAGAGTTTGATTCCATTTCCTTAATCTTATCATTACCTTTGAAAGACGAGAAGTAGAGTATATTATGGGTTGAATCAAAAATAAAATTGACTATTCTAACATTTGGAATATTATTTACAGATGTCGCTAAGGCTATTTCTTTTTGTTCAGACATTATTTTCAAAAATTCTTTTTTTACATCCATTTATAAAACACTCCTTTTAATCAATGAAGTTATCAAACAAAAAAGGCTAATTTTTAGTTTACTTGTTTTTTTCAAATGCTTTTTTTCTCTTTTCCATAAACTCAATCAGTTCTTTTTTGAAGATTTCTTTTTCTTTCTCAGTTAAACCTTTTGAATTCATACGGAAAAGGAGTTCTACATTATCTAACTCTTCATCATTTCCCGCAAGGTAGTCCATTGTAACTCCGAAGAAATTCGCAAATTTCTCTAAAGTTTCAGACGAGGGTTTTCTTTTTCCACTTTCCCATTGCTGATAATTAGGTTGCTTGATACCAAATTCTTCCGCAATTTCCTTTTGTGTCAATCCTTTTTTTAAACGGAGTTCTTTTAATCGTTCTGGAAATCCCATTGCTAATTCCTCAAAAAATTTCAAAATATTTTGCAATAATCTCTTGACAATATACTCAATCGAGTATATAATATAAATATATTCGAAAGAGTATATATCTTCTAAAAATAATAACCTTATTTTAGAAGGTTTAGATCATTGACAATTAAATAAAAAGTGCGTCTGACAACCAGAGGACTGATCATCAG
>ERZ772920.1040-NODE-1040-length-14807-cov-12.651844_pt1 | contig 14807 bp, 21 predicted proteins | sample MGYA00511469_ERZ772920 | MGnify/ENA primary metagenome ERZ772920 (study PRJEB29015, sample SAMEA2738069) | human oral metagenome | biome: human oral; feature: human-associated habitat; material: saliva | place: China | collected 2216 ... | reverse complement strand
GGAACACAGATTGAGTATAAGAAATTCAAGTATCTCTTAACAAATAACCGTAACGCTTCTCACATCAGGAATAGGTTTTGGATAACGTGTAATCCTGACCCAGAAAGTTGGGTAAGAAAGTTTATTGACTGGTGGGTTGACGAAGAAGGTTACATTATTCCAGAAAGAGATTGCCAGATACGATATTGCTTTATGGACGGAGATACGCCTGATTCTATTTTTTGGGGAAACACAAGAGAAGAAGTATATGAGCAATGCTCAGAACTTATTGATTCTCTTTGGAAGGATAGTTATGAAGAACTCGGTTATACAAAGCTCGATATGTTTATAAAGTCTGTAACTTTTATTCGGGCAGATGTTTCTGAGAACATAAAGCTTATTAGTACAGACGCTTCGTATATTGCTAACCTTGCACAACAGGACGAGGAGCAGCGTATGCGTGACCTTGAAGCTAACTGGAATTGGAAGGCTGCCGGAGATGATATGGTGAAGATTGAGGATTTGGAGGGTATTTTCAATAACACTATACAACTTGGTGACGAAGTACATCGTGCCTCAGCCGACATTGCATTTACTGGTGGCGATAACTTTGTCATGTGGCACTGGATTGGAAGGCACACGAAAGATTTGATTGTTATGCGTCTTGACTCAAAAACAATAGTGTCGGTAGTTCAGTCAAAGTTGCGCGAGTGGGGAGTAGAGGAATGTAATTTTACCTATGACATGCAAGGTATTGGGCAATACTTCAAGGGTTTTTTTCCTAACGCTGTACCATTTAACAACCAAGCTGCACCGATTGCTCTTGATAGAAAAGAGGAAGAAGGTATTAGATATCTATACAAAGACTTAAAATCGCAGTGTGCCTTTATGTTTTACACAGAAATAAAGGAAAGAGGAATATCTATTGAGCCTGCTTTGCTGGATAGAAAGTTTAGCGGTAATGGTTTCAAAAACGTCCCACTTAGGCAAATACTAATGAAGGAGAGAAAGTCGCTTAGGCGTGACGAGACTGGCTCAGACAAGGGATTTAAGTTGCTTCCCAAAAAACTTGCAAAAAGATACGTCGGGCATTCTCCAGACTTTTGGGAGAGCTGGTTCTATATCGAAATATTCAGACTAACAAAAAAGAAACATAAAAAGGTAAAAGGATTATGGATGATTTAACAGTGAATTACAGAGAGGTGCTGACAAAGAAACCATGGTGGAGAGTTACGCCAAAGGGGTATATGCAGCACAACATACAGGAAAGAAGGGACGATGCAAGTGACATAACTATGCCAGAGGACCATTTGTATAGAATTGTTATGACGCAAGCGGACTTCTTACGTGAATACTATCCATCGGCGCACGCTATCTTTGACGAAACAAAGTACCCGGACATTTACAAAAAAGACCCAGAATCAGAAAAGTGGTACAAGCAACCTATCACCCGAACATCTTTTGCGTTTCAACAGGTGATAGCAACAAAGCATATCCTTCACCTCACAGGAAACGATGTTCAGTTTGAAATCGCTGACGGTGCATTGGATAAATCTAAAGAAGAAGAATATCAAAAGAATCTTATCAAATTCAAGAAGTGTTGGTTGCTTTCCAACATGGAGATAAGAAACTTTGAAGCTATTCGCTCACTAATGATTACAGGCGATGCTGCGGTGGTAGGCTATTTCAATAATGGTAAGTTTGGTGCAAAGTCGTTATCCTATTTAAATGGAGACACACTCTATCCCCATTTCGACTCTATTACAGGCGAACTTGAACTATTTGCACGTAAATACTACGATTATGACGATGACGGCATAGAAAAGACAGAGTACGTTGAGGTGTGGGATGACGTAAACATCTATCGTTACAAGCGTGGCGTGAATGAAAGGGGTGTTTCTGCATTCCTAAAAAAGATATTCGGCCTTAACGGATTTGAACTCATTACTAAAAAACCGCATGGTTTCCCATTCCTTCCTGTTGCTTATGTACGCAATGAGGATGGACCATGTTGGCATGCCGTACAGAAGAATATTGAGGACTACGAGGAAGCGTTCTCTCATCTATGCGAAAATAATAAGGCGTATGCGTTCCCTATCATGTACATGAAGGGATCTGGTGATGATATTAGTGTTATTGGCGATAGCAACGGTGCTGCAAAAGTCGTTACAATGAACGATAAGGATGCAGAAGCAGGATTCCTTAATGGCACGGACGCTTCAAACGCTTTCGCGACACAACTTGATAAGTCGTATGACCTTATCTATGAGTTGTCATTCACTGTGAAGCCGCCAGAGTTAAAGTCTGGAGATTTGCCAGGAGTTGCGCTCAAATTACTCTACTCCCCTGCATTGGAGATTGCAATGAACGATGCACAACTATTGCAGCCGTTCGTTGATATGCTTACAAAGATGGTTAAGTTTGGTATCGGCTTTGAGGAAAATCAAACCGCGACATATTCAGAACTTCCCATTAACGCATGGATTTCGCCGTACATACATAGTAACTCGACAGAAATCATTACAAATTTAGCAACGGCGGTTCAAAATAAATTTATCTCACGACAGACTGCCTCCGAGCGTTGTCCAGACTTTCCTAAGAATGATGAGTATGCACGCATCATTTTGGAAGAAAAAGAGAAGCAACAGATGGATTTGCTCACCCAACTCGAGGTACAGGATAACCAAACGGAGAATAATATTGAGCAGGAAGCTGCTGCTGCACGAATTAATCATGGTAAGGGTGGTAGCGACCTCAATCAGCCAAAGGGCGGTAAAAAAGGCAGACCCAATAAATCTGGAAAAACGTGGGACAAAAATCGGAATTTCTTAGGTGAAAACAATTGGGATTCTCTAAAAACAAAGTAGTACATTATGAGTGATATACTCTTCACACAAACATTACAGCGCAAGGCAAAGGAGTACGGCTTAGCAAAAGCCGAATACCTTTGCTATGCTGCGATGAGAGCCGCAGGAATTGGTATCAATGATGCTTGGAATATGGCTTTTCAGAATACTGGCCAAACATGGGATAAAAGCCGGCTTAAAGCGGAGCAACAGAAGCTCGAAGGACTTGATGGAGTGCAGAAGTTCATTGCCGATATAAAGAAAGTAAACGGAGGAGGTGAAGGAGACGATATGTCTGCCGATGACCTCGCAAAGGCAACATCGAAGGAAAAGATTTTATCCGACCTTCTGAAAGCAAGAGCACTCACAAAGGCTTCGTCAAAGGAATGGATTGATATTACAGCAAAGATTGCCGATTATGCGCGTATCAAACAGGATGAGATAAAGGAGGAGGATAGCACAATCCATTACTTCATACCTATCAATTATCCTACATCATGTAAGGATTGCTTGATATTTCAGAATGGTAAAAACATCCATAAAAAATAAATAAGAAAAATGCCCAGTAAGATATAATTCTTTACTGGGTATTTTTACTTTTATGAGTAGATATATTTACAAAAAATGTGGTATTCTTTGTTTCATTCTTTGTTTCGTTTTTGTTTCAAAGCAACGAAATACACCTCCGTAAAATACACATATACTGACAGTTATATCACACAATCATTGTTACGTTTTTGTTCCATTCTTTGTTTCAGTTACATTTTTTACCAACAAATAAAACTATACAAATAGCACTACATATTCTATGTATCGTCATTTGAAAGAGCTTTCTCGTTGAACAAAAACTCAACCCCACATAAACACCGATGATGCGCTGGGATTAGCATTCCTTCACTCATACGATGTGGACGACTTGCAATCTCATCACAGATGTCACAAGGATATGACGAATTTCTATACGTCCTATACCCAACCGCATTTACTGACCTACCATACTCGATTTCCACCTGTCCCCACGATAAGTTTATCGTGTTTTGAACATTTCTTATGATATTCTCATAGGAAGCAGCATAAACACCTTGCCCTCTGTGTGGGATAACCATAGCATACTTACCCTCACGTGAAGCCTTTGTCATGACAGAGTTATTATAGGGGTCTTTATAGGATTTTCTGACAGCACCGATGATTTTGTTTTCATCATAACGCAATGACACTCCAGCCTTTACCAAGCTAACAACATCATTAGCGAAATCATATAAATACGAACTATTGCGTTGTATATATGTCTTTCCAAACACTTCCTTTTTCAGGTAATTATTAACAAGATCTTTTGCATCAAAGCCCAACACCTTACCACTTGCCATAGAATAAGCCTCTACGTACTTTTCAATAGCCTTTTCTGCTTTGATAGCGATTTGTACAGCCTCTTTTTCATATCTCTCAACATCAGATATTGTCTTGCTCTGATAATACGGTCTGTATTTCCTTGCTGCCTTAACAATATTCTCTGCTGTCTTCCAAAGAATATCTGTCACGTGTGTTGTCGCATTTAGTTGAGCCTGTACTCTTTTACTTGCAAAAAGCACGCTCCGTTCTTTCTCACTTGTCGCCATGTGTTATCTTTCTTTCACTATAAACCTTTTTCTTTTCCTACCTACCTCTCTCTTCGTCATCCCTGCTGCTTTAGCTGCCTCTTTCTTCGCCAACCTTGCCGCTTTTGCAGCCTTACGTGCAGCACATATCTTCATCTGCTCGGCATTGAGGCGTCTATTCTCTTCCTTTCGCTCTTTATACATTAAGTACTGTTGCTGCTTTGTCATAGACTTAATGATGGTGTTCTGAACCTTCTCTATCACAAATTTAGGAGTATCATCTTCACGTATGAATACAGGGAAACAACTTTTCTTGTGCGTATCATAGAAGCGAACACTGTCTTCTCCGTCAATCTTAATTGCAACTCTTGTGTCAGGCAGAAACAGATCACTATGACCGAACCATACATTCTTGTGCTGCCTATACTGGATATTGTTTTCTTCCAAAAACGCTATCACCTTCTTTAGCTTTGTTTCATTTTTCATACTGACGATTTTTTAATATAGTTGTTTATTTCTTTTTTGTTATCTTCAAAGAACTTTTTGAAAACGCTATCAACGTCCTCGGCCTTTGCAATCCATCCCTTTGTCCACGTGGTCTTCCAGAATACCCAATGCTTATTACAAATCTTGTATGATATTTGAATATAGTGCATGGACGTTGCTACCTCCATTAGTTCAATCTGGTGTCCACACAGCTCACCATCATACTTGGCATAGGTTCTCATACCCTGCTCGGTCTCAATGAACCTGAAACCGAGTTTTGTTAACAACCAGTTTTCAAAATAGACGCGTCTCATACTTTTTACTTACCAAAGGATTCTGGGGCTTCAAAATTATACTTTGTAGATAAATCACATATATCTTCGTCAGTGAGTTTAAACCACTCTCCGAACACCCTCTTTTTTGCAAATTTCTTATGCAAATACAATTCAATATCCCCTAAATGGATTAATTTTAATTTTAAGTTTTGATTAGATATACTTAACGCTCTCACCCTATTCGGTACATTATTTGATTTTCCTATCTTATATAGACCATTTTGGTCATCATAAATCAAATACGTATTTTGAAAAACAGTCTTATTTTTAGATACACAACACTGCTCTTCTGCGGCTAACAACATACATTTTAATACATTTTTTATTCCAATATATTCGAGTGCTGAATAAAATGAATCGTATGAAATAACCCTTTTATTTTCACGTTTACTACTACTCAATACTACATCACCCGTATAAAAATCACACCCCGAATAAAGTATATCACTTGATAGCATTCTTACGTCAAATCCAAGTGTGACATAATAAGAATCTACGAAATCAATCAATATAGAAGACGGAACGAAAAAAGAATCAACGCCATACTTTTGATATTCAGTGCAGTTATTCATAAACGCAGTGAAAATACTTTTATCTAAATTAATAGCATTACTCAAATCTGAAATACAAAATAAATCTTCATTTAGTATTTGTCGTATTAAGAAATCCCCTAACTTTCTTATTATAATCTGATTTGTCTTCATTTCTACCTCCTATATTTATTATTTTTTAGTCTTCACTTTTTATAATCTATATTGTACCATGCTATACTATCTCCATTTACACCCGACAGTGTAAGTGTTTGCTTGAACTTGAAATCCATAGTTTTTTGTTGTGAATGTATATCCTTGAATATCCATTCCACATACGCCTTTAAGAAAAGTTCCTACGAAATGAGTAAACTTCTTAAAGTACTTTTTCACAGTTCCATACTTAACTACACTGAAAGCAGTTGCAACAGACAGTCCGAGCTTCTTTGCTATTGTTGCATACGATAATCCACGTTCAACGTATTTATCTCCAAAACCATACTTCCGACATGCTTTTCTCGCAGCTTTAATCTTCTTTGGATTAAAGCCGTTGTGAGCGTTGTGAATAGTATGCTTGCAGAAATCCTTACGTTGTTGCAGAAAAACGACCTGTAACGCCTGCAATGACCTCTCGACGGTCTTTACACTTGTGAAATCCATTCGACCGATATTCATGTTTCGCTTTGCGTGCTTGCTGACTGTTGAACGGATGATGAGATTATCCTTCTCAATGAGAATAAGCCCATATTCGTTTAGTGTTTGCAAGCGTTTTTTGATTGTGTTTGCATGAATACCTGTAATGGTACGAATAAGGTTGATTGAATAATGATGAATGTTTGATGATTTTGTGCGATGCTTTATAAGATACGCCATCGCAAGTGCTTTCAGCAACTCTTTGTTGCCAAAACATTCACTTATCAATGACCGTCTTATATATTTCATACGCCATCAAAAAAAAGAATGAGGTCATTAAACAACCTACTCTTTGTTTAACAACCTCATATATTTATGATTTTTATGAGTTTTCTTTATTATCACTCTTAGTGAGTAGGTAGAGTACAGCTTTTTGCTGCTACAAAGATACTACTTTTACCCTACGTATATAAATTATGAACGTTAAAACTATATAAAAAATATACTTTTCTCAGTTTTGCGTGCATAATTAATATACTAATGTGATTTCCAGCAAATGACAGACATTTATAATATAAGCATAAAATGAAAAAGGGATGCCCATATTGGACACCCCCTCTTATTTTACTCCTCTTCACCTTCAAGTATATAAGAAACCATTTGCTCAATCCAATTGTCATTGAATGTCGGTAATGGGAAATTAATCTTATTTCCATCCATCTTATGTTGGATTAAAAGAAGAACATCCTGCAACTTCGCAAAATCCTGCAACTGCTCAATAATTTTACTCGTCATCTCCATCTTCTACCTCCTTTCCCATTTTTAATAGTGTTTCCTTGTGCTGCTCATTTCGCAGAACCTCGTCAGCAGCCTCTTCACTCTCCTTGATTTCCTCCTCTGTCATTTCACCCTTGTTTGCCTTGCGGTCGAAATACTTGTGCATGAGCTTCTGTTTCTCTGCCATATACTCCATATCTCCAACGACGGATGTATCGGCAAACATACACGTGAGTATCATTGTGAGATTGTCAAGTGCGGTCCCGTAGAACTCTCCATTTTCGTTTACAGGCATTTCGTCAATCGCCTTAAAGAATGACATACCAAACACCCATTCAACGCTCCATGATCCACTAATGGTTGATGCCTTGATAAATTGCATGCCGTTTCGTTCCAAATGCTTCTGAATATCACGTGGGATATTCATTGCATCACGTAGTTGAAGCATCTGCTTCTTTGTCAGTGTACGTGTAAACTTCTTGATGATAAAATTACCTGCATGGTAGATTTTACCCAATTCTAATCCATTCTGTTCCATTGCTTAAACATTATCAATGATTTTGTTTGTTTCCTGCTTATTGGCAAGTTCTTGGTGCTTTTGTAAGTACCAAATAGCCTTGTCAATATCTTCTACTGCCTTGCCCTTTAATTCGGCTCTCACCAAATATTTGAACGCATTGAGTTTGCAGAATGCTTTTGTCTCGTCAACACCAAACACGTCCTCCATAATATCAATACACTCTAACTTGCCGTGATTGTAGTGTGAGGGGTGATTTACGTTCTCCACTGCCATGTTATCAACCCTCCAAGTTTGCGCTAATCTCTCCCTTTTTGTCTGCGACATAGAGGGCATGAGCAATTAATAGAGCGTCCGCATTCCATAGCGTCACCCTTTGTTCTGGAAACAACTGCTCGGCAACGAATTTCAGACGATTTTTGTATGCGGTCTTTGTTTCGTCCTTCTTCTTTGACTTTATACCAAGACCACGCATCCATGTGTTTGGCAAAACCTCAACGGTCTTCACCTTTGCTGCCAACAATGCCATTTGAAGCCAACCAAAGCCTTGACCGAACTTGAACATACTCGCTGCACCATCGCCGGGACGTGCATGAACCCTCTCCAGATAACACACGGCATCGTCATTAGAGTATTGCTGAAAGAACTGCAAAATTCCACCCATTGTTTCTGGCATCTTTACAACCTGCAATGCTTTGCCGTTTTCGTCAAGCGATACCAAGCCGCCTGCACGTCCAGGGTCAATTCCAATAAATACCTTTGACATATCACTCTCCTCCTTTCTTTTTCTCTTTTTCCAACTGCTTTCCTACGATGATTGCAGCCATAGCCAACGAAAGACCTTTTTTCTGTTCGTCGGGTAATCCTATATCTGAAAGGCTGATACTAAAAGAATCTTTCTTCATTATTGCACCCATAGTGTCGTCACTCAAAGGAAGTTCGCTAAATGCCGATATAGCATAAAACAAACCTTTGTCTACTTCGACCTCGATATTACATTTAATCTTACCCATAAAACCTACTTTTTTCGTGGTCTGCCTGCTTTCCGTTTTGGCTTCTCACTTTGTTTAACAATCTCCTTTGCACCCGTATGACCAAAGCCACCATCGCCACGCTCCGTTTCATCAAGCGCATCAACTTGCTTGAACTCCGTTTCAGGTACTTCAACAAACTGCATCTGTGCAATGCGCGTTCCCTTTGCGATGAACGTGTGTGATACTAATTCATCGTGAACATCAATAATCACACCGACGATACCCGTGTAATCGCTGTCTATGGTGCCGAGCAACACGTCTGCATTAAGACGCTTTGTGTACAACTCGCACAACTGCTCATACATCACCTCGATACCTTTTGACGAGAAGCCGCTTCTTGACTTGATGATTGCCGCCATGTTCTTCGGCAGCTGCATACGGAAGCCGAGTGGCAATACCTGTCGCCCATGCTTCAACTTGAAATCCTCTGGAACAAATAGGTCATAACATGCAGCACCTTTTGTTGCTTTCTCCGGCAAAACACCGCCTTCGAGTACAATCTTTACTTCTTGCATCCGAGTACTTTTTCGTTAAACAATTTACCGGGAAGGAACTTAACAATTCTCTTTGATGGTACCTCGACAACCTTCTTGGATGTGAAGTCGTAACCCTTTTTGCCCTTACGCTCAATAACCTTCATGCGGAAATTGTCACGGAGATAAATCTCTCCTCCACCTGCAAGGACATTTGCGATAATGTCTAAGAAGTCATCAATGAACTCCTTTGAACGAACTACTGGATAACCATTCTTCTCTGATAGCAAACTTGCTATTTCTTCTTTTGTTACTGCCATAATTTTATTTATTGTTTAATTTGTATTATCATTACTTTTCTGAAAGGTATAGTTCGCTTTCTTAATCTTCGTACTTTCTTGCCTTACTAACATCTACTTCTTTAATTGATAAGGAAGAGGAGTCAGAAGTATTCTTTATATTTATAAGCTCAGCTTCAAGGCTCGTTATACGCTTTTCCAAAGCAAGCATATCTCTTTCCATTTGTTGAAAAGCATACTCATAGTTGTTATCAACAAATAAAACCAAGTCTTCTTCAATAAATGGATGCTTTTCTCCATGGCTAACATTAATAATATATACATTCTTTCCTTTGTCAATGAAACAATAGTCGATTTTACAAGGATATTTTGGAGTACCAATTAATCTGTCACTAAACGTTACATATTGACCTACTTTGAACTTAAATTCTCTTTCCATACTATTTTAGTTTTTATTTATAAATTTCTTTCTGCAATACCTTCCAACAGCATTTTGCAACCCAGCCAACTAAATATGCAGCGTGTTCATCGTTTATCAAGCTGTATTCAACTCCAATCTCGTTAAAGATTACATTTGTCGCGTGTAAACTTTCGTGGGCGATATGCTCAACTATTTTACTCCCTTTGATCTTATCACAGTCGTAAAACACAATCAATACTCCATATTTCCCAGCCGTCTTACGCATTATCTGTGGATAAGTGGTAGCATAGGCATCTTCGTGCTTCTTGAACTTATATTCACCATAGGTTGCGAATTTGTCTTTTACATCTTCCCAACTCGTAGCTATCCACAACTTTCTGCCGTATATTTCAATATCAAATTCTCTGATCATTTACGTTTACTTATATGCTTTAAGTTCGTTATACCGCTTCTCGCTCACAAGGAATACATCTCTGCCGTTAAAACGTAGCGCATAATATTTTGCTTTGCCGATATGATAGCGAATGGAAATAGAATCGTCGTATAACTTCACGTAATCATCAATACTATAAGCTGTCATAGCTCCTTCATACAAACGGCACTCGGCACGACCTGCCCACTGTTCAAAGAAGTTATACAAATCAATCTCATCTGGAAGATTAATTCTCGAAGCAGCATTATGAATGTCACGTTCAATTTTACCAGTGAAATTTGTAAAGTCACGAAGCATATCCAAAAAAACACTCATTCTTATTATCTATTTTGAAGTTTCTTAATCTCAGTATAGCATTTTGCTGCCATACTCTGCAACTCGGAATCATTTACCTTCCCCAATACAGAAGGGGAGATACTTGAATCCATCAAGAGAAGATAAATATTAGTGATAACGTCCTTTGAAATCGTAAGGTCGTTCTGTAGCTGACACATCTTCTCAGCTGTAGCGTCTGAATACGGCTTCTTCAACTCGGCAAGGAGCTTATTAAAGCTATCCTTGATAATCTTGAAACGCTTGCCACCCGTCATAACAACCTCGTATGACTTCTCAGACAATATCTCAACATTGTCAAGATTAATCATCTGCTTTCCGTATGTGCGGTCCTGAACCTCAATAAATCTATTCATAGTCGTCGTCTAATTCAGGAGTGTATATCTCGCATGTAAAGCTAACATTCAATCCTTCGTGCATATTACCGTCACTCGTCATAACAGGCTCATTACAGCATTGAGAGCTAACTGAAACGTTATCAACGCCAGTAGATAAAGCAAACTCACGTACAGCATCGCCAATCGTTTTAAGCATCTTCATCTGCTCAATCTTAAAATCTGTGTCGTTTAGCATAATAATACCTTTTAGTTAAACCATTTGATAATTGTATCACCACGAAAACCTTTTTCCCAAACAAACCAAGCGTATGAAGTCGCACTACCGCTAACTTTGTCAAAATCGCCATTAATCGCACATTTCAAACGTGAACTGCTGACCCATATACGCTTTGGAGGCATAGTGTCAAACAGCTTACGACGACGCTTTCCCTCTAAATACTGAACTTTCAGGAACATCGCAACCTTACACCCATCAGGTATAATCTGTAATGCCTTCTCTATAAATTCCTGTGCGTACTTATATGGAGGATTTGTAATAATGTCGCCATTCCACGCCACATTGTCATCGGAAAGGAAATCAGCAACTTCTCCATAGCCACGGTCAATTAAATCACGGCTAACAACATGATACCCACCTTTAATAAGGATTTCGGAGATATGACCTTCACCACAAGAAGGCTCAAGAATAGGACCATTAAAAGTTTCTAACCTTAATAGCCATTCAGTAGCCTTTGGTTCAGTTGCATAATAATCATCTTGCTGACGTTCGTGTTGACAATGGTTGCTCGCACCTATCGTCTTAAATACAGAAGCACGATTACCTGTCCAATCTTTTCCCATAATCAATCGTTTTCCTTAATGAATGATTCCTCCTCATCAACTTCATCGCCGTCAATATCACGGAAGTCGGTAATGAAAACAGGTTGTTTCAAACGCTCGAGCGTTACTCCATACAACTCATAATAGATACCCCTTCCACCACGTTTCTTAAAGAAATTCATTTTAAGAAGGGAATTGGCAAATTTTCGATTTGATGGAATAAGCGACTCGTCAACATCATTATCCTCACAGAAGCGAACAAACACTTCATAAAGGTCAATACCTGCAATATACGCTGCATTTTCATTCGGCGCATCCTTGCTGTTGCGGATTTTATACGTTTTAACCCATGCTATTGTAGGTTGACGGGTAATAAGTGTACGCAACATCGCCATTTGGCTCCCCTCAGCATCAGGGAAACGGAATTTACGACGGAATAACTCACGCGTTCCACGCATAACCCAATTGAATACACCAGGAAGCTCATTGCGAATGATGTTGTTTGCAAGATTCGGATCACGCTTTGAACGAGGAATTGTGACATCAAATGGAATAATCTGTAAACGACGAATCATACCGTCACTTGAATCATTTATTTCAGGAAGGGAGTTCATGTTGAAAATAAGATACGGTATCTCACGGCACTCCTCAACATTGCGACCAATACCACGAACCTGAACAGGCTCACCAGAAACAAGCTGCTTGAAAATATTGTCCTCATTCGATTTACGTGAAAACCCACGAGGATTACTGTCAGACGACCAGTTGAATATCATTCCACGAATAGGAAGACGACCACGAAGACCAGAATCACCCTCAGAGGTTAAGGTCGAGTAGTCAATCTTGCTAATCTTTGAATCACCAAACAGCGCACGCATAACCTCAAATATAACACTCTTTCCATTTGCACCACCACCAATAAGGAATAAGCATAACTCAACCTTACCTGAACCATTACGCCACTCATCGGAAAATGCAACATTACGCTGTGTAAGACCAAGACCAAGAAACATCTGCAATACTGTTCGTGATGTTTTATCAGGAAGAACCTCACGAAGAAACATTTGCCAACGATCACAACGAGCATCATCCTCATAACGATACGGACGATAATACGTAATCTCAACGTCAGGAGAAAAGTCGATAAAATTAGGCTTACATGGATCAGATAAATCCAATACACCATTCTCAAAGCCAATCATATCCAAACGAGGATGAAGCTGATTGCGAATCTTAATCTTGTTAAGGAATGATTCACGACGAACAAGAGGCTTGTGCATCATTGCGGTAATACCAAGATCACGAAGCAATGTTTCATAAGCCGTTTCAACAACAGTTTCTGAAACAACATCATAAACCTTACCGTTGAAAAAATAAAACGAACCGTTAAACCATTTCAAAGGACAATCACGGACAAACAAGTCAAGGGACATCTCAAAACGACACTTCTTCTCGTTATACAAAGATATGTCACCCCAACTACCACTCAGAGAACCAAAAGCATACTTTAAATCCTTTGATTGCTCAATCAGATAACCATAAATATAATCCAGTTTCTCTCCGTCTGTCATAATCGAAATATGTTAAATGTACCTTCATCCTGCATAAATGCACTAAGAATGTAGCTTATGTGTATATTTTAGTGTAGCAAAATCCACTTACAATAAGTGAATAGTGTAGGATTGAATAGTTTTTGTCGGATTCCCTCCACAACCATTAAACCACAAAGTACACAATATATAAATAACATTGCAAATATACATAAAAAATATACATAAGCTACACTATATATCTTATAATCAGTGAAAATTAGTACACTTTAACATACATACAATAACGAATAAATATACATAGTAGAAAATGCTCAAATTTATGTGTTAAATCTTTTAACATTTAGGGAAGCAAAATGGAGAAAAGAAAAAAATAAAAGAAAAAAATTTTTAGAAGGGGTGACTACGCCTTGTTTACAAGCGTTACAAAGGGGGTAGGGGTGTTTGTTACTACATATAACAAACAATATAAAGAGTAAAAAGAACACCTAAAAATTGTTTCACGCGTGGAACAATTATAAACAAAGTAACCCTACAAGCTTAACTACTTGTATATTAATACGTTACATTTGAATATTTATACCTTTATCTTTATTCATTTTGATTTATATTTATGCGTTTAAGTGTTAAATAATTAACGTTTGTTCACTATAAGGCAAATGCTTTATTGTAAATTATTGTTAATTTATTCATTTATTCGCTATTTATGCAAGTAAAAAACTTTATAAAACACTGATAAACAGCCACTTATAACATAGTTAAATTGTTTGCTATACTTGCAAGTGTATAAAAAATATACTACCTTTGTAGTAGAAAAAGGAAAGATAAGTAAAACGGATGTTTGAAAAAGTCCCCTTTTCATTCTTTGACTTATTGCAACAAATTACATTATTTGCCACGTGCTACAAACGAAACAGAACTTTATTAGCGTTTGTTTGCGTTATACTTCGATGTTGTGCAGCACGACACAAACAATAAAATTATTAACAAACTAAAATTTTACAGTTATGGCAAATTCAAAAAAATCAAATTCAGTAAACGACGTTAAGCAGGCTAAAGCCGTGCAGGTAGTAACAGATGAGCAAACAAACTTTTTAATGCGTGAAATACGTAAACAAATACAAGCGTTTGGCGGTTTGCGTGAAATAAAGCGTATTACTAAAAACTTTGCGTACTCATTAAGTGAAACAAAGGTAAACGAAACGGATACGCCTGTTATAAAGGTAGGTAGAAAATCGTTCTACCTTTCACCAGTTGGAGCCGTTAACGAAACGAATGTATTAAACGTTATTAAAAGCGTTCTAAAGGTTGAGGACGCTAAACGGATATTAGCTAAAAAATTAGCTAAACGTTTGACGTTTGAGCAATTCACAGAATTAAGCGACGCGCAAAAGCGTATCGATGACATG
>ERZ772920.1038-NODE-1038-length-14834-cov-3.871372_pt1 | contig 14834 bp, 9 predicted proteins | sample MGYA00511469_ERZ772920 | MGnify/ENA primary metagenome ERZ772920 (study PRJEB29015, sample SAMEA2738069) | human oral metagenome | biome: human oral; feature: human-associated habitat; material: saliva | place: China | collected 2216 ... | reverse complement strand
GAATTAACGTTTAGAGAACTGGCTAGCTTTACGAGCTTTCTTAAGACCTGGTTTGAGAAGTATAGATTTCAATTGAATTAAAAACAGTGCAATATCAAGGATTTTTAGAACGATATCTACTAATTAATTTCATAAAATATGAATTAATAGATTTTGAATAGGGGAATAATTTAGTTCTGTAAGTATAAATATAATGCACCTACAATTCTTATTATATCAGATTTTCCCTAGTTTTAGAAAAATAGATAAAGATTTAAATAACATTAGATCTTAAAAAATTTTTTACCCAACTTATAATTTAATAAGAAAATAAATCAATTTATGTCCTATTAAAGATCCCATCACTATAGTATATCTCATAACCATTTGCAATATTATATACAACAACTACTTCATCTATTTCTCTTTCTGAAGATTTTATTGAAACAATAATATGTCTATGAATAAATTTCTTTTTGTGTCTACACAACTTATTTTACAATAACTTTAGCAACTTATTGTATGATATAATTAACTATAAGAATATTAGTTAAGGACAACATAAATGGAAAATTATTTGCTCAATGGATTAACTTCTCTATTTCATAAAAATGAACCTTCTAACAAGGGTAATAAAAATGAACCTTCTAACAAGGATAATATTCCCAATTCGAGTGTAGAACTTGAAAGTCTAGCTCCAATAGACTACACTCAAATTGCTTCTGATGAATTTGAAACAAATTACTATAAAGTTTATAAAGATGTATTGAATAGTGTAATTCAAGATAAGCTTATAAAAAATGTTGGGATAACTGGAGGATATGGAACTGGAAAAAGCTCAATAATTCATAGTTATTTTAATGAATTAAAGAGTAAAACAAGTATTTATATCTCATTAGCACATTTTGATAGTTTAGCAGGAAATACTATTCATACTCCCCGAGATGATAAGACAATAAATAGTCAGATAGACAACATTTTAGAGATGAAAATTGTCAACCAATTAGTAAATCAGATCGAACCAGATAAAATACCAAAAGCAAACTTTTTAGCCAAAAAAAATATCAAAAAATATAAAATCGTCTCTTATTCACTATCAATTATTTGTTTAATCCTTTATTTTAAATTTTTATTACCAGTTATAACTGAAAAAATTACATATAGCATCAAAAATTTCCCACCTAATCTTGAATGTATTGATTATATTCTCATCATTATATCTATCATAGCTATGATTAGCTTATATTACCTTTTATCAAATACAATTAAGAATATAATATATAAAGGAAATTGGTCAAAACTGACAATAAATACTATGGGAATTAACGTAAACATGGAAAATAGAGACTTTTCTACAGTCTCATATTTTGATAATTTTCTATCTGATGTTATTTATCTTTTTGATGAATCTGATGCAGATTTTGTAATTTTTGAAGACTTAGATAGATTTAACGACCATTCAATATTCGAAAAATTAAGAGAAATTAACTTAATGGTTAATCAAAGGAGGAATCCTCCAAAGCGAAAGAAAATAATGTTTTTCTATGTGATTAGTGACGAAGTGTTTTCTGAAAAAAATGTTGACTCTACAAATAACAGTGAGAATAGTTCTGCTAACAGTGAGAATAGTTCTGCTAACAGTGAGAATATTGCTGCAACAGAGAAAACAAAATTTTTTGATGTAATTATTCCAATTATCCCTATTGTCAATAATACAAATTCATTTGATTATCTAAAATCAAAGTTGCTAGATGAACTAGAAATTACTGATAAAAATGATTCCGAGACTTTCTTATATCAAATTTCCATATTTATTGATGACCTTAGAGTTCTTAAAAATATAGTAAATGAATTTAAGATTTACAAAGAAATTCATGATGATGATGATAATACTGATATAGATTACAAACAACTGCTTGCACTAATAATCTACAAAACTCTAAACTCCAGTGATTTTAACGACTTAGTGAAATCTAAAGGAGACTTATACACCCTAATAAAAAATTCGTTGGAGGATAATGATGAGTGAGATAGCAAAATTTTTAATAAAAAATAATCTTATTAATGAAACATATACAAATTACTTAGTTAGACAATCCCCAAATGGTCTTCGTGAAGAGGAAAAAAAATTTTTAGTGTCTGTATTATTAAAGGATAGCGAGGAATTAAAAAAAATAAAAGTTCTTAAACAAGATAAAATTTATGAAATATTCTTAAAATTATCTAATCATCACTTTTCTGTTGATAATTTTTTTAATGAAGCAATTTATGATTATTTTAATAAAGCATTTTATGATAACAATGAAAATATTATTAAAGGTATAGAAGATTACTTTAAAAAAATAATCTTCCTTCAAGATGTAAATGACTCACAAAAAATTACACTAAATATAAATAGCATATCTAGAATACTTTATAATAAAATTGTAAATCCACAAGAAGATCATCTCTTCACCAAAATGAAGAGCTATATTTCAGATAATCAAATAAGCGATAGCATAAATGGTGATGTAAAATTACTACTATTAATTCTAGATAAAAAAATAAATTTAGATTTTGAATCCAATTTAGACGTCAGTGTTAATACTCTTCTTGAAAGAATACAGAGTATTTCCGAGGAAGCAGATGAACAGTTTCTAGAACGCGAATTATTAGATTTAATTTTAAAAAAAATAAATAATATAGATAAAATAGACAGAATATTTCATCAAAATAATTTCAATAAACTTAGTATAGAACGAAAAGAATTTTACAAGACTTTATGGAGAAAGGAAAAAATTGAATTTACTAATACTACATTTTTGTCTATTCTATCTATTTTAGAAGATAAACAATTGGATAGCTACGAAGATATTTATGATAAATTAAATACCGAAGATGCTAAAAATTTTTTAATAAAGAATCTATATAGGACAAAAAGTATTTTAGAGTGGCACAATGATGATTTCCGATATAATTCTAATAATTCATACCTTACTTCTAATATTAGTTCTTTCAGATCTATAATAAGTACTTACAAGGAGCAAAATGATCGAGAAATCCCGTTTAAGATTTTCAACCCTAACATTTTATGGGAAGAGCTAACTAATGTTCAAAGTGAGATTTCTAGAAACCATTATAAAGAAATATTTAATACTTTAGATAAAGATTTTATCACCGAACAACTGAATAAATCTTCCATTTCCTTAATATTATTTAAAAAACTACTCGAAAACTACAAGGATTCATTTTCAAGTAAAATTAATATCGAAACTCTAAAAAATGATAAGATGAAATCTCTGATTCAAATTCCAAAAAAAAAGACACTTAAGAGAAATTCCGATAAAAGAAAATATAAAAAAAATTCACTAATAAAATACATTAACCAACATTCTAACCAACATTCTAACCAACATTCTAAATTTGATAATATTGATAAGAATGTTATCAACCGATATTCATTAGACGACTTACTGAGTACAAAAGACTCAATAAACAACAAAGAATTATATCTAGATATTCTGAATAGGAAAAAAAGAACTGTTAGAAACGCTAGTAATATTAATAAAATAGAAAAAGTAATAACTGAATTGAAGTCTGAATTATTAGATACATCTAGGGTATGAGATATTTTTATAATTAGTAAATCACTTAAAACTGTAGCTATTTCACTTTAAATCAGTTTAGCCATAACTACTTTTTACTTAGAAAGGATTAATAAAACTGTTTACTTTTTATAAGAAAAGAATTTTACGAAAAATATATAAGGGGTTTAAAATGAAATTGGGAAAAAACAATTAAAATAAACAAAGTAAAAAAAGCGCAAAGTAATTAAAACTTGCGCTTTTTATAATTAATAAAGATTATTAGATATCTTTCAGAAAAATAAGTATTTTCTCGAAAGATGCTTAATAGTAGATGACAGCATCTATATTATACTTGTGATATTTATTTGGTATAATGTTGAAAGGAGGAAGTAAGATGAAAAAATTAATCACTTTAATATTGGTATCTATGTCTGCATTTTTGCTAATGGCCTGCTCTAAGCAATCAGATAACTCCTTAGATGGAGAATATTACTGGATAAACGAAAATAGAAATGAAGTAGCTTTTGTTATATCTGGAGATACAGGAACTATTAAGCATGGAGAGGCCGAAGGGTTTACTATAGACAAAGAAAAATCAACCATTAAATTATTGGGAGAAAATATTATTAAACTTACAAAAAGTTATACTTTTAAAGATGATGTATTTACTGTAGATATTTCAGGTATGACACACGACTACTATAAAAAAGATAGCAAGGCTTATCAAGAAGCTTTAAAAAAGTATGGCTATCAATAATATACTCGAAAATCAGAGAAAGCTATGCTTAACTTAAAAGAACACTACACTCGAGTGTTCTTTTTTGTATCCGTAAAATATTTTAAAATACTTGTTTACAATCTGTATATACAGTTCAGAGTTATTTTTAATCATTTGAGAATTATTAGAGTAATCATATAATTTCTTTTGATATGATATAACCATGAAAAATATAAAAGAAAATAACATTCAAAAAGCATTATGGCATATCAAACGCCATTGTTACCATATAGAAAACAACCACTCTAACAGCGATATAACAGCTGAACTACTCCATTTAAAAGCAAGTGTTGAAATTTTAATTCGAATTTGGAATGATGAAAAACCCTATCCAAATTTGGACAGGGAGAATGTGTTTTGAAACATGTATTACTAAATTTTAGCTCAGAATCTACCTTTTATAAATTTTGGTATCATATCGTTTCATTCCTCAACATTTACTTTTTAATTATAAAAATTCTGCAGCATTTAACATCTCTGCAAGATAACTACCTTTTATCCAAACAAATTGATAATACATTTTTAGTCCGTTGATTTCTAATGGCTTAGCTGTGGAATCTTTCCCGGATCCTCTAAGAAATACAACGTAATCTCTTGATTTCGGGAAATTCGGAGCCTCAATGATAATCCCGTTATTATTTACTTTAGGCATTCCATTTTTATCTTTTTCAATAACCAGCTCCAACTTGTTATTCTTAATTAAATATCTAACTTGTTCCCAGACTGGTTTTACTTCTCTTTCAATAAAATCATCATCAAAACTAATTATCTTGAAACCTAAAAAAATATTATCTTCATAAAGACCCGTACTTCCTTCTTTAAAAACACTAAATAGGAATCTCTGTTCTGCAAAATAATCTCTTATAGAAGTAAACTCAAATTCTATATCATTATCCAACCACTCATCAAAATCAACCATTAAAAGCTTCGTGTCTTCAGTACGTTTATTTTTATCTGTCAGTACAATCGTTTTAGACTTAAAACCAAATTTATGAAATAGCATAATATCTTCAATTTTATTTGCTTGATTACTAAACATTTTAGCTAATATTCTTGAAGAGATACTTTTTGACACTTTGCCATTTTTTGATAATTCTATGCGAACATCCAAAAAATCTGCTATTTCTTTGATTGTTTTACCGGTAAATTCTTTAGATAGATTGGAAAGAATCCTTTTCAACTCAGATAAATTTGAAAACTTTTTATCTGGTAGAAGAGGTTGAAATTCCTTTCCAAAATGTTCTTGTACAATGGTGGTAACATAATTTTTAGTCAGTCTAAATCTTGGTGAATTTGGAAATTTTGGAGCAGTATCCATGAAAGACATTTCAGTTCTTAGCTTAGAAATCTTAGGAAACTCTTCTTGCTTATTTAGATTTTTTTCCTCAACATTCCTAACAAAATCTCTTACAATCTTCCAATCGTTTTCCAAAACCTCTTGATCTTCCTTGCTAAATTTAAAAAATTGAAAATCTTGTATAGGGAAATTACGATATTCTGAAGCTAGTACAGTTTTGTCCGAATCATATAAATAGTAAACTAATAACAATTCTTCTAGTTTATGCCATAAGGTTGAATCATAAAAATCGTCTTGTTGAGCAATTTTATCTAACGACACTGCTGTGATACTCATTGGTTCCTTCGCCTCTATGGCATATCCACTTTTATTTCGTGAAGAAACTCTTTTCACCCCTGTAGTTTTTAATTCTACTGGCCTATCATCAATTATCAAGTCGGCTTCTTGCTTTACATCAGCGGGATAGCCAAAAACAGACTGTTCTATCACATCTCCAGCTATTCCTGTAATTTTAGGGTTTTTTTCTGTTTTGAAAAAAACATTATTTCTATCTACTTCACCAAGAGTCTTTCCTACAATAGGATTTAGTATCCGTAAGACTTCTTCCATAGAAAATACATGATCTGCCATAATCCACCTCAAATATTATTCTATTAACCATTATATCAAGATCTAGTAATAAATACTTGATCGATTCACAAAAATATTATATAATTAGAAAATAAGGATAGGAGAAAAAATGAAAGTATTAGAATTATTTGCCGGAGTAGGTGGTTTTCGTGTTGGACTCGAGAACTCAGATAGAGAATATTTCGAAACTAAATGGGCAAACCAGTGGGAACCATCTCGTAAATCTCAAGATGCTTTTGAGGTATATGACTATCACTTCCCTGACAGTGAGAATATCAATATTAGCATCTCTGATATCAGCGATGAAGATTTTTCAAAAATGGATGCAGATATGATTGTAGGAGGTTTTCCTTGCCAAGATTATTCTGTTGCCAGAAGTAAGAAGGATGAAAAGGGTATTGAAGGGAAAAAAGGGGTTCTCTTTTGGGAAATCATACGAGCTACTAAAAATATTAGACCTAAATATCTTATCCTCGAAAATGTTGACAGATTACTAAAAGCCCCTTCTAAACAACGAGGAAGAGACTTTGCAATCATGTTGACGGCCTTCAATAATTTAGGATACTCAGTTGAATGGAGAGTTATCAACGCAGCTGATTACGGACGCAGTCAAAGACGTCGTCGCGTTTTCTTCTTCGTTTATCGCAATGATACAGAATTCGCTAGATTAATTGATAATCAGTTTGAACATGATGATTTCATTTTTGAAGAACATAAATATGATGAATATTTGTTTAGAACAGGTCTATTTGCTACTCAATTTCCAATAAAAAATATTCCTGTGAAAAACCGACATGTTTTTCATGAACTTGGAGAGGATATCGTAGAAGTATCTGATAATTTTACAGGTACGGTCTGGAACACTGGTATTATGAGATATGGAAAATACTACTCTATCGACACAGAACCTAACTTTAATGGAAAACCAATTACATTAGGTGAAATTCTTCAAGATGAAGAGGATGTACCAGAGAAATATTTCATTACAGATCCAGCAAAATTGGAAAAGTTCCAATTCCTACGCGGTCCTAAACGAATAGAACGTACTTCTGCCGATGGCCATACTTATATCTATTCAGAAGGAGGAATGGCTCCTTATGACGATTTAAATTTACCTGGTCGTACAATGTTAACTTCTGAAGGTACCGTTAATCGTTCTACCCATTTTCTTAAAGTTAATGGTAAATATCGTCTTCTGACTCCAGTTGAAGCCGAACGCCTTCAAGATTTTCCAGATAATTGGACCGCTAAAAAGAAACTAACAGACGGATCTATTGTAGATGTTTCTGATAAAATGAGAATGTTCTTTATGGGAAATGCATTAGTTACTGAGATTGTAAGAAAAATTGGAGATTTCATTCGTGAGATAGAAAAATAAGAGAGCTATAACAGCTCTCTTATTTTTCTATTTCTTCGTTCATCATCTGTAAAATTTCATTTTTCTCATCGATTGTAAATTCTGGGGTAATTAATGGTGATTCAATTGCATCATACATTATTGATTTCTTATCATTTAATCTTTGATATATCTTTTTATCAATTGTACTTCTTCTATCAAATTGACCATCTAACATAAAGTAATAGTAGTTAGTTTCTTGATTACTTTTCAATCCTAATCTATGAATTCTATCTCGTGATTGTAACATATGAGTTAGATTAAATGAATACTCTAAATAAAGTGCATCATGGGCTACCATATGTAATGAAACAGACTCTGCCAACGTATGTGGATTGGTTACTAAAACATCATATCTTCCTTTTTGAAAATCTAGGATAATCCTTTCTCGTTCACTTGACTCTATCCCACCATATATGACAGCAACCCTAAATCCTTGCTTTATTAAGTCATTTTTCATCTTATTTATTGTATTAACAAAGATACACCAAATAACAATTATTTTTCCCTCATTAATTAGTTTTTGAGCTGTCTTCAAACATTCTGCATACTTAGATGATGTAGAAATGGAATTAATCAATGCTAATTCGTTATTAACAAATTTTGGCTTTTCATCAATTATCTCTATATCAGGTAAATCGTCATCCTGATTGTAATCACCATACATATCTATAGAAATTTCATCTTTTAATAGTTGTGGATTTGATGAAAGCTGTATCAAACGAATATAAAGTTTAAATGGATTGTGACTAAATTTCTTCCAGAGAATATTAATTAATTCTTGTTCTGAATCATTAGCAGTAACATTAATAATATTATCCTCATTTTCTTTAGGGATATTTAATTCTTTTTTCGTAACCCTCCAAAAAAATGGATTTAGTTTAGTGTTAACATCTTGTATAGTAACTGGATTTGGTTGATAGAGGTATGCTAAGTTCAAGCCAAAGTATTCATTAAATTCAAAATCATACAATATATGTAAGAAGTTCCAAATATCTTGATAAGAATTTGGAATAGGTGTTCCTGTAAGAACATAGCGATAATTTGCTTTTCTTGATAATTCTATCGCAAATTGAGCTTTTTGAGATTCTAAATTTTTAATTTTATGAACCTCGTCAAATACTAACATCGTTCTTGAATCAACTATATTGAGAAGTTCCTCTCTATATTTTATAAGCGATTCATAATTTATCAAAATTAAATTATAAGAATGAACATTTTTATAAAACATCTCGGGATAAAAATTCGGATCATGAACATCTAACAATTTCAACATCTTTTTATCTTTAAAAACCGTTTTAAATTCTTCCTTCCAAGAAATAAACGAATTTTTTGGCCCAATAACAATAATCCTATCAATTTTATCTATTTGTTTGCTAGACAAAAATGCGAACGTCCCCAAAATCATAGAAGTTTTTCCTGCTCCTGGAACAGAAAAATTTGCGACACGTTTCATAGTTGCTTGGTAAAAACTAACCCAACTTTGAATTTCATATAATTGACGATTTACTTCAGATTCTACAATACTATTAAATTTTTCAAAATCATTCAGAAATATTTCATCTTTATTTTTAATTGCAATTCCTCTTTTTGCAATTTCTTGAATTTTAAATTCTGATTCTTTAATAAACTTTGCAACAGAGTCTGATACTATCAAACGACAGTTTGTCCTCTCTGAATATCTATTAAATAATTTTACAATCTCTTGAACATCTATGTACGACAATTCCGAATTAAAACATCTAACTTTGTCATCAGAATATTGTTTTTTTATAATTTTCTTTAGTGATCGTTGTGTCAAATCGAGTGGGATTCCTAAATTATTTTTTAAATGTAAACCATTATCATAATAGAGTATCAGAGCATTTTCTTCAAAAACTAGACTATCTATAACTATTTTCCCTTGACTAAATGAGATGATTTTTGATTTTACAACCTCATCAATTGTTTTTACAAATACCATTCCATTATTTGCTTTATTATTCCATAGCTTATCAAAAAAAGTTACTTTTTCTTTTAGCTCTGAATCATTTGTTTCCCAACTTTTAATAACAGAGATTTCTTCATAATTTTTTATAAAACCTGCTTCCGTTTCATTTAATGAACCAGAAAAATAAAGTATATTGTCAGAAGAATCTCTAAATAATCCAAACTTAGCATGAAATAAACCCGAGTGCGTAAAACCAATTTTTATATCAACCAAACCAATTTCGATTAAATATCCTAAATTTGATAGATAACGCTTTTGTTCACTATTTAATTTTTCAAGAGTGAGACTATTATATAATTCTTTTTCTATACCATCTTTTCTATTATCATATCCTTGGACTATTTGGCGATAATCACTTTCAGATATTTCGTGAGAGATAATTAATCGGTATTTACCTCTATTATCCAATAATCCTTCTATCCCTTTTGAATAGTATGCCAAAGCTTTAGAACTGAAGTATCCACTTACCCTATCATACGCACATGATTCCTGCATTGCAATATTATAAAATTGTTCAGGTATATCATCTGAAGATGTGGAGTAAAATGTTTTAAAATTATGATCTGATAACATCAATTACTTCCTAATTCTTTCAACTGTTCTTCAATACTGTTTAAAATTTGATCAAACTCTGCTCTTAATTCTTCATTTAATCTAAGTACAGAATCTTTATCTATATCTTTTATTAACGAATCAACTTTATTTAGTATTACGATAGGCTTATTCTTTGCTGTAGACAATTTCTTGGTTTCTACATATCGCTCCGTAATGTTTGTAACTTGATTTTTGATGTCTTCTGTCAAATTAAGAATGCTGGTTTCTGATACATCTTTCTGAGTTGTTTCACTTTCAAAGAAATCATTTGCATCATCAAATACTTCTTTTTCATCTACTTCGTCAATCAGTGCATCACTCAGTTTTTTATCTTCAAAAACAAATTTTAATTCTCGTATTTTTCTAGATACATCCCCATCTAAAGATAATACATTTAAAAACAGAACTTCTTTAATCTCATCAATTTGAGAGTCATCTACTTTTTTACTTTTGATAATTTTGTAAATCTCTCGGATTGGCCCATCTATTTTCTGTTGTCTGGCGATGTAAAACTTTTTAGGCTGTTTAATATATTCCAGGTACTCTATCATTAATTTAGCAATTTCAATCTCCTCATTAACTTTCTTTAATGATAGCTGTGTTTCTCTAGAATATTCCGGAGCTGTAAACACTTCTTCTTCAATTAAATCTCGATAAATGTCCACGAGACGATCGATTGGATTATAATCTACTTTAGATTCAATCGCATGCTGTAAATTTAATTCTAATCTCTTAATATCTTTTTCAGTATATGCATCACTTTCTAAAATGACAGCTTCTAAATAAGAAAATTCTGCACCGGCTCCTTCTCTTGACAATTGTCTCAAAGAAGTAAATCTTCTATTTCCATCTAGTACAATACCATTTGCCATTATCACTGCAGGTTCTGTCTGTGACATTATTTTTATATTAGCCTTAGTTTTTTTAAGGGCATCTGGATTACTTTGTTCAATATATTTTTCAATAATATTATTAAACGCATTAATATCATCTTCAGGAAATTCTTTACCTTCATCTATAAATTGAGAAACATATGTAGCAATTCTTCCGTTTTTCTTATTATAAATTAAATATTCAATTGGTACTCTATAAACATCAAATGTTTTTGTTTGTCCTTGAATTGATAACTTTTTGGTGGATACTGGGGCGCCTAAATTAATATCTTCTAATAAATTCATTTACCGTAAACCTCATCTAAATATTCTTCTTTTAAAATATATGCCTTATTCAATATATCTGAATAATATGCACCTTCTTCTACTAGTTTCATCCGAACACTATATTCATCTAAATTTAGTCCATATTTGGAATTTATATCATCTGTAAAATCTTCTAAATTAGCTGATTCACATTTTAATAACTCATCAATTAAAAAGTCGTTCAAATTCCTCTTTGTTTTACTTCGACAATATAGATTTGGAAATCCAACACTAACAGCTCTCACTTCATCAGAGGTGCTGATAAGTCTATCTAAAGAAATTAGCTCAAATCCATCTTCTAAAAGACTATCACTAAATCCATTATTTATTAATGAAATAATAGAAAAATACTCTCCATCACTAGTGAAATCAATTATTCTTGATATAAATTGTAACAATTTTTTCTTATCAAATCCTCTATTTTCTAAGTGTTCAACATTGATATAACTTGTCTCTGATATCTTTAAAATTTTTAATTCACTTTCCAATCTCTGAATCGAACTATAGTATTCAGTTGTTTTAAAAATTGGTTTATCCTCAACATGAAAGATTTTATGTGACAAAATATATGTTGTGATAGCTTCCATTCCAGATCGGTATTTTTGCTTTACAACAATTCCACCTTTTTCAACAAATCCAAGATTTAAAACTAGTTCAGAATTGACCTCATTTAAATTTAGATCTCTTTTCACAATAGAATAGAATTCATTCTTTTCATAGATATCATCACGTAAACTTTCTTTTAAAGCACTTACTTGTGTATAATACTGATCTTGCTCAAAATAAACTACTCTATTCTGAATATGATTTGTAAACTCAGATAAAACATAAGCTATTAAAGTATCACCATTAAATCCATAGTTCCTTACCATATAATCAATAAATTCATCTAACGAACTACCATTAAATTTTTTTAATTCTAATAATATATATTCCCTCTTAGTCAGTTTCCCTTTAACAAAACCAGGATTCCGTCCTAAGGTTACAATATTAGATAAGATTTTATATTTCTTACAAAAAAAATGTAACTCATACCCATTCAATATGTCTAATTCTTTCATTAGAACTGGATTTTTTTCGTAAATCCAATTCATATCATATGCTCCATCAGCAATTAAATCAAATACTTCAACTAATTTTTGCCTAATTTCATTATTATAATCTATACCGTGAAATCTATATCCTTCCCTAAAGGAAAAAATAATATTTGAGTATCGATCAAGTAGTGCACTTAAACTCCTTGTACTCTTTATCTTTAACTTTTCGTTATTGCCTACCTCCTCAGTATACAAATAAAAAATATCATCCAAAGAAAAATATTTTTGTAATTTTTTATTTCTCTGCAATATATCAATAATAATATATTCCCTCGAAAGTTTTTTTCTATTATTTTTCAATAGATAAGTTCCAGATGAATCCAACAAAAATTGTTTTGCATCTTCATCAAACTTACCTTCCAAAATATCGGACTCTAGACTTTCGGTTCCCTTTTTATACAAGAGTGATAACAATTCATAAACATACTCATTTGGGCAAAAGACGTTAATAAATAAATCCTTAGAAATCCTATAATTGATAAAGAATTCACGATATCTCTCAATTTCATTAATACGGGGTATATCTCTAGCTATTTTCTGTAATTTCTGACGAACACGCTCTCTGGTTACTCCAAAGACATCTCCAATTTCTTGCAGTGTTTTCCCTTTTAATCTTAAAATTAGATAATCCTTATTTTTAAAATCGCTTTTGAGGAAATCTTCCAAGGTGACCGATTCCATATCAATTTGATTATCATCTTGACTGTCATCTTGATTATCATCTTGACTGTCATCTTGACTATTAATCTTATTTAAATCGTAAAAATTTTTATTTAAATTGAATGTATTAATGAGTACTTCAGGAAAAGATAGACTATCAATTGCAAGCATAGTATAATCTCCATTTTTATCTAATTGCAAAAAACCATCTGCAATAAGAATTTGCAAGATTTGCTTATCTAATCCGAATGTCTCGATTTCACTATTATTAACAAAGGTGTTATTTAAAAAATAAGCAAAATTTCTCCATTTAAGCACTTCTAATTGTTTTTCAGTTTTTCCCAAAATTTTATAATATTCACTTATTTTTTTCTTTAACTTTTTGGACGAGTCTAGAAGACCTTCTTTTTCCCAATCAAGCGTTTCAAAAAGTCTATTAAATTCGGAAATGGATTGTGTTTTTTTAAAAATTTTCAATCTTATCCCTTTATAATAATCATCTTTTCCCTCACAGTCTACATATTCAAGCATACAAACATCATCAAAAATATCAGTGGACTTAGACAAACAGGGTAAAGATTTTATAAAATAATCTCTTAGTTTTTTTATTTTGCCACTTGAAAATTTATTAGTCAATTTAGGATTGTCTTCCAAGAACAAGTCCAAAAATTCAACATCATCTATAGCTAACGAAATTGCTAGCGGAAGGCTCAGGCCAAATTTTCTCAGATAATATAGTGAAACACTCATAATTTATCCCATCTCTTCATTTAATATTATCTATAGTTAGTAATAAAAGAAAACGCTTTACTAAATACTATTATATCTCTTTTTCAGAAATAAAAAAATAGTTTATAATAAAATAATAATTTTAATTAAATTACTTTTATTCAAAATCTAATAGATATCATTTTATTGTTAAAGCAAACTCTAATCTTCTTTATCTACTCTATCAATAGTTTTAACTCCGCCTTCTTTCTAGCACTCTCATCTGAAATCTTCTTACTGTCCCAAGCATATGCTACTGATTTTCCTTTATTATATACTAACCAAATTTTTAAGTTATCAATACTTCTTTTGAGTTCTGGCCAACTCTCTTGCTTAAGTAATTCTGGGAATTCTTTACTAGAAGCAAATCCCTCTTTACTAACTCGATTTTTTAACTGTCTTTCTAAAGATAGACTGTATTGATTAAATTCTTTAATCAACAGATCTTTAATGTCGTGAAATAAAAAATGGATTGGGCCATTTTCATTCTCAATATAAGCATCAATGGCTTGCTTGATTTTGTCTTCTCTATCAGGGAAATGTTCTCTTAATAAATCCAACAAACGAAAATATAAAGCCTGTTTTGATACTTCAAGACTATCTTGTACTCCCTTAAAGCTATTACAACTGTAATAAATTTGAGATAGTAAAACAATGTCTGGCAATAATACTACAGCTGAAAATATATTTGCTTCTCTCTCCAGTATATTTTCTTTATTATTAGTAGATTCTGTAAAGCATGTACCTTTGTGTTTCAGAATGAAATGTCCTAGTTCATGACACAGGGTAAAATTCTGCTTCACTACAGGATTATCTTTTTCATACGAAAAACTAATACCTAATTCATCAATAACAGTTAATCCTTCAATCTTATGATTTG
>ERZ772920.1035-NODE-1035-length-14853-cov-4.500811_pt1 | contig 14853 bp, 9 predicted proteins | sample MGYA00511469_ERZ772920 | MGnify/ENA primary metagenome ERZ772920 (study PRJEB29015, sample SAMEA2738069) | human oral metagenome | biome: human oral; feature: human-associated habitat; material: saliva | place: China | collected 2216 ... | reverse complement strand
ATGATCTTGCGCGTTTCGTTATACATCTTCATCTCTTCCTTCGTATATCCGTTGTCGGTGAAGACGTCGATCTGGGGAATGACGTTGTAAGCCAGCTGATAGGCGAATTTCTCAACGTGGGGTTTTTCGCCGGCCGCGAGGGCACGGTGCTGCGCCTCGAGTTCGTCCATGGCAGCTTGGCCTGCGCCGGAGGCTGCTTGGTAACTGGCCACGTGCACACGGCGGATGTGGCTCAGTTGCTCGATGGCTTGGAGCGCCACCACCATCATAATCGTGGTGCAATTGGGGTTGGCAATGATGCCACGGGGGCGGTTGAGGGCATCTGCGGCGTTGCACTCGGGCACCACGAGGGGCACGTCCTCATCCATGCGGAAGGCGCTGGTATTGTCGATCATCACGGCGCCGAAACGAGTGATGTCTGCCGCAAACTCGCGCGAGATGCCGGCGCCGGCGCTGGTAAAGGCGATGTCGATGCCGCGAAAATCGTCGGTGTCGTGGCGCAGTTCGCGCACAGTCACGTCGCGATCGCCGAAACGATAGACTTTGCCGGCACTACGTTTCGAACCGAAGAGTCGAAGTTCGTCGATGGGAAACTTGCGTTCGGCCAGTACGCGGAGAAACTCTTGGCCCACGGCACCGCTGGCGCCTACAATGGCTACGTTCATAGGATGGAAAAATAATTTTCGCCGGCTCGATGCGCCGCGGCACGGGGCAAAGGCGATCGGGTCGGGAGTTTTTTGTAGAAATACTGTCTGCAAAAGTATCGATAAATCCCGTATTTCGCGCGCGGTATGCCATTTTTTTTGTTACTTTGCCGCTCCAACGTCCCGATTTCGGGCCATTGTGCAGTGCATATGTCGTTTATTCCGCTTCCCATCACCGACCCAACTTGGATCTTCTTCGTGGTGTTGGGTGTGATTCTCTTCACACCCATGCTCCTCGAACGGCTTCGTGTGCCCTCGATTGTGGGTTTAATTGTGGTAGGTGTGGTGATTGGTCCGCACGGCGTGCACTTGCTCAACCGCGACGCCAGTTTTGAGATCTTCGGTAAGGTGGGACTCTACTATATCATGTTCATGGCGTCGCTTAGCATGAACCTAACGGACGTGATGCGCCACCGTTATGTGGCCCTCGCCTTTGGTCTCATCTCGTTTGCGCTGCCTTTTGCCCTCGGCCTGGGGGTGAATGTGTGGGGGCTCGGCATGAGTTGGCCGGCAGGTCTGCTGGTGGCGTCGATGTACGCGGCACACACGCTGCTGACCTACCCGGTGGTGATGCGATGGGGCCTTTCCAAACACCGATCGGTGGGCATTGCCGTGGGCTCCACCATCATTACGAATGTGCTAACCCTCTTGGTGCTGGCCATTGTCGGGGGAGCCTACAAGCCGGCGGGGGAGGGTTTCAACTTTCTCCTGCTCGGCGCGCGATTGGTGGGGCTGAGTGTGGGCATCGTCGTGGTGTTTCCGTGGATTTGCCGCCGCTTTTTCCGCCGTTTCGAGGACAATGTGGTGCAATATATCTTCGTATTGACACTCGTTTTTCTCGGTGCCGGCCTGATGGAATGGGTGGGTATGGAAGGCATCTTGGGAGCATTCTTGGTGGGGCTGGTGCTCAACCGCGAAATCCCCCCCGCCGGTCCGCTGATGAACCACATTGAATTTGTGGGCAACGCGCTTTTCATCCCCTACTTCCTGATTGGCGTGGGCATGATCATCAATGTGCAGGCCATGGCTGCGGACTATGGCATTTTCCTCACCGCCGGCGTGATGATTCTCACCGGCGCCGCGGGCAAAATCCTCGCCGCCCACACGCTTCGCCTCATGCGTTTCAGCGCGGGCGAGGCCCAATTGGTGTCGGGCCTCTCTACTGCGCGCGCGGCCGCCACGTTGGCCATCGCGCTTGTGGGCTACGAAATCATTCTCCCCGACGGCACTCACCTGCTGGGCGACGAGATCATCAACGCTTCGATGTTTCTGATTCTGGGTTCGTGCATTGTGGCCTCAACCCTCACCGAACGCGCCGCGCGCAAGCTCGTTCTCTCGGGCGAAGCGGCGCAAGAAGACGCATCGGCCGACAAGGATTCGCTCATTGTGGCGCTGAGCAACCCGCACATGCTCATTCCGCTCACCAACATGGCCCTGATGTTGCGCAGCCACGGCCCGACGGCGCAACTCACCGCGGTGAGTGTGGTGCTCGATGACGATGCCGAACGGCGAAACGAGGCGCAACGCAGCCTGGACTACGCCGCCAAGATGGCCGCCACCGTGGGGGTGCGCATGCAAACCCACTGCCGGCGTTCGGTGAATGCCGTGACCGGCATCATACACACCGCGGGCGAACACGAAGCCACCGACATACTCATCGGTCTCCACAGCAAGAAACACATCGGCGAAACCTTCTACGGCAAATTTGCCACCGACCTCATCGCCTCTTCCTCCCAACAAATCCTGATCTACCGGCCGCTCGTGCCCATCCACTCCCTGCGGCGCCTGCATGTCATCGTGCCGCCGCGCGGAGAGTTCGACCCGGGGTTGAAACACTGGTGCCGGCGCATCGCCACCCTGGCCGAACAAACCGCTTGTCGCGTATCGGTCTACGGCGAAGAGCGGACACTCCGCGCCGTCGAGGGCACTTGGCAGGCAGAACGCCGGAGCCTCTCGGCCGACTTCCACAAGTTTACGCCCGCCGAAGGCTTGGCCGGCGTGGCCGCCCGCACCCGTCCCGACCACATGGCCGTGTTTGTGCTCGCCCGCCGCGGCATGCCGTCCTACCACCGCCGCCTCGAGGACATCCCCGGACAGCTCGAGCGCTATTTCTCCGCCCGCAGTTGGATGCTCATCGTCCCCGCGGCGCTCGGCTCCTCGTCTTCGAGTGCCGACGGGCGCAACGCCCTCACCCTCTCCGACCGCTGAACGGCAGCGCCCCGTCCTCTTCTCCCTCCTTCGTCATTCCCCAAAACTCCTCCCCATGTCCATCCTCTCCATCCGCAACATCCACAAATCGTTTGGCGCTCTCGAAGTGCTCAAAGGCATCGATACCGACATCGCCCGCGGCGAAATGGTGAGCATCGTCGGCGCTTCGGGTGCCGGCAAGACCACCCTGCTCCAAGTGATGGGCACTTTGCTTCGCCCCGACGAGGGTTCCATCACCTTGGCCGATACCGACGTAACGCGCCTGGGCGATGCCGCCCTCTCGCGCTTCAGAAATCAGCACATCGGCTTCATCTTTCAGTTCCACCAACTCTTGCCCGAGTTCACCGCCTTGGAGAATGTGATGCTGCCGGCCCTCATTGCGGGACAAAGCAAGCGCGCCGCCGCCAACCGTGCCGCCGAACTGCTCGACTTCATGGGGCTCACGGCGCGCGCCGAGCACAAACCCACCGAACTCTCGGGCGGCGAACAACAACGCGTGGCCGCCGCGCGCGCCCTCACCAACCGTCCCGACATTGTCTTCGCCGATGAGCCCACCGGTTCGCTCGACACGCACAACCGCTCCGAACTGCAAGCCCTCTTCTTCCGTCTGCGCCGCGAATTGGACCAAACCTTCGTCATCGTGACCCACGACGAAAAATTTGCCGCCCAAACCGATCGCTGCATTCGCCTCGCCGACGGCCGCGTGGTGGACTGAAATCGACCACCCCCTCCCCCGCCGCACCGCAATTGTGCCGGGCAAAACGCCCCCGGGGCCCCTCGGCGGCGAAAAATCCCCCACAAAACACACCGACTCTGCAAACGGAGGCGGTGTTTTTTTGTACCTTTGCTCCGGCTTAACGCCAACACCCATTCATTTCCCCCCAACCCACAAACGTGCCCCGCCTCCGCGACGCGGCACCCCGGCAACTCACATGAGCACACTCCGTTTCAAAGTGGTGGAAGAGGCCTTCAAGAAGCGCCCCGTCCCCGTGACCGCCCCGGCCGAACGCCCTTCGGCGTACTATGCCACCTATGTTTTCAACCAGGACAAGATGCGAAAGTATCTTCCGCTCGACGTTTATCGGCGCTATGCCGAGACCCTCGACACCGGACGCCCACTCGACATGCACACCGCCAATGCCATCGCCCAAGGCATGAAGCAGTGGGCCGTCGAGATGGGCGTCACGCATTATACACACTGGTTCCAACCCCTCACCGAAGGCACCGCCGAAAAGCACGACGCTTTTGTTGAGCACGATGGTAAGGGCGGCATGATCGAAGACTTCGCCGGCAAGCTCCTTGTCCAGCAGGAACCCGACGCCTCCTCCTTCCCCAACGGCGGAATCCGCTCCACCTTCGAGGCGCGCGGCTACTCCGCTTGGGATCCCGCCAGCCCCGTCTTCATCATCGACGACACGTTGATGATCCCCACCGTCTTCATCAGCTACACCGGCGAAGCCCTCGACTACAAAGCCCCGCTCAAAAAGTCGATCGCCGCCGTCAACCGCGCCGCCGAAGCCGTTTGCGCCTATTTCTACGACGAGCCCGTGCACGTACACACCAACCTCGGTTGGGAACAGGAGTACTTCCTCGTGGACGAAGGGCTCTATGCCGCCCGCCCCGACCTCTTGCTCACCGGACGCACCCTCATGGGGCACGACAGCGCCAAGAATCAGCAGATGGAAGACCACTATTTCGGCGCCATCCCCGAGCGCGTGGCCGAATTCATGCGCGATCTCGAAATTCAAGCCCTCCGTCTCGGCATTCCCTGCAAGACGCGCCACAATGAGGTGGCCCCCAATCAGTTTGAGCTCGCCCCCATCTACGAAGAGTGCAATTTGGCCGTGGATCACAACATGTTGCTCGTCTCGCTCATGCGCAAAGTGGCGCGCAAACACGGCTTTCGCTGCCTACTCCACGAGAAACCCTTCGCCGGCATCAACGGCAGCGGCAAACACTGCAACTGGTCGCTCTGCACCGACACCGGCGTCATTCTTCACGCCCCCGGCCGCTCCAAAAGCGACACCCTTCGCTTCCTCACCTTCATTGTCGCCACGCTCATGGGCGTCTATCGCCACAACGGCCTGCTGAAAGCCAGCATCATGAGCGCGGGCAACTCCCACCGCCTCGGCGGTCACGAAGCCCCGCCCGCCATCATCTCCTCGTTCTTGGGTAAGCAAGTGAGCGAACTCCTCGACCGCGTCGCACAGTCGGCCGACCCGCTCGCTCCCATGGCAGGCAAACAGGGCGTACAACTCGACATTCCGCAGATTCCCGAACTCTTCATCGACAACACCGACCGCAACCGCACCTCGCCCTTCGCCTTCACCGGCAACCGCTTCGAGTTTCGCGCCGTCGGCTCGTCGGCCAACTGCGCCAGCGCCCTCATTGTGCTCAACACCGCCGTGGCCGAAGCGCTCACCGACTTCAAGGTGCGCGTCGATGCCCTCCTTGCCGCCGGCCAAAGCACCGAAGAAGCCCTCCTCAACACCCTGCGCGACGACATCCGCACCTGCCGCCCCATCCACTTCGACGGCAACGGCTACAGCGAAGAGTGGAAGGCCGAAGCCGCCCGCCGCGGCCTCGACTGCGAAACCAGCTGCCCGGTCATCTACGACCGCTACACCGACGAGGATTCCGTGCGCATGTTCGAAAGCATGCACGTCATGACGCGCAACGAACTTGCCGCCCGCAACGAGATCAAGCGCGAGATCTACTACAAAAAGATCCAGATCGAAAGCCGCGTCTTGGGCGATCTGTGCATGAACCACATCATTCCCGTCGCCACCAAGTACCAAAGCGTGCTGGTCGACAATGTAAGCAAGATCATGTCGGCCTTTCCGCCCGAGAAAGCCGCACAACTCAGCGCCTACAACGTCACACTCATCGAAAAGATCAATCTCCACACCGATTTCATCGTCAATGCCGTTGAGGAGATGGTGGAAAAGCGCAAAGAGGTGAATCGTCTCACCGACATCCGCGCCCTCTCCGTGGCCTACCACGACGAGGTCGAGCCCTTCTTGCACGCCATCCGCTACCACATCGACAAACTCGAACTCATCGTCGAGGACGAAATGTGGACGCTCCCCAAATATCGCGAGCTCCTCTTCATCCGCTGATCGAAAAGCGCGCACCTTCCCACGGTGCGCGCTCTTTTTTTACTTCTTCCGCGACGACTTTCGCCGGCTCGACGGAAAGAAGCCAACTTTTGTCGAGAAATTCAACATAATCTCTTTCGCTCAAAACAAACGAGGCGGCCGTTGATGCACAACGGCCGCCTCGTTTTGGCTATTCGCAGCAAGGCGAAAGAAAGGAAAAAGCCCTCTTGGCGCAAGCAAGGCTCGGAAAGTGAGCAACAACATCCCCCTATCCGAACAACTCGCGCAGGGCTGCCTCGACACGCGAGACGGGGACGAGCTCAATACCCGAGAAACGGGCGGCATCGAGCGACTTCATGTTCTGCGCCGGGAGGAGGAAACGGCGGAAGCCCAATTTCATGGCCTCGGCAATGCGGCGATCGATGCGCGTCACGGGACGAATCTCCCCACTCAAGCCACATTCGCCCGCCATCGCCACGTCCTGATCGATGGGCGTGTCGACATTGCTCGACAACACCGCCGCGATGACGCTCAAATCGATGGCCGGATCGGTCACCCGCAGGCCGCCGGCGATGTTGAGAAACACATCTTTCGCCCCCAACTTGAAGCCCACGCGCTTTTCGAGCACAGCGAGCAACATATTCAGGCGGCGCAAGTCAAAACCGGTGGCCGATCGCTGCGGCGTGCCGTAGGCCGCAGTCGAAACCAAGGCCTGCGTCTCGATCAGGAAGGGGCGCACGCCCTCGAGGGCGGCACAAATCGCCACGCCCGAGAGGGGTTCGTCGTGCTGCGTGAGGAGCAACTCCGAAGGGTTGTCGACCGGGCGCAGTCCGTTGGCGTTCATTTCGTAAATACCCAGCTCGGCCGTCGAGCCGAAGCGGTTTTTGATACTGCGGAGGATGCGATAGAAATAATGGCGGTCGCCTTCGAACTGCAACACGCAGTCCACGATGTGCTCCAACACCTTCGGTCCGGCGATGCTTCCCTCTTTTGTGATGTGTCCGATGAGCAAAACGGGCACCCCCTGCTCCTTGGCGAACTTAAGTAGGGCGGCGGCGCACTCCCGTATCTGGGTTACGCTGCCGGGCGAGCTTTCTACCGTCTCGGTGTGCATGGTTTGCACCGAATCGATGATGAGCAATTCGGGGCGGACGGCGCGCACCTCCTCGAAGATGCGCTCCATGCGCGTTTCGCAGAGCAGGAGCATGCCGTCGGCGGCGGCATTTTCGGGCAAGAGGCGGTCGGCGCGCAGTTTGATTTGGCGTTCGCTCTCCTCCCCGCTCACATAAAGGATGCGGCGCTCCGCCATGCCGAGCACCGTTTGGAGCAAGAGCGTGCTTTTCCCGATGCCCGGTTCGCCGCCCAGGAGGATCAGGCTGCCGGGCACGATGCCCCCGCCGAGCACCCGGTTGAGTTCGGCGTCGTGCGTGTCGAGTCGCGGTTCTTCGGCGGCGTCAATTTGCGAAAGTGGCACAGGATGCGGCGTGTCGCGGTGCAATCCGGCCTGCTGCACCACGGCGGCGCCGCGCGAAGGCGAGGACGGAGCGACGGAAAATTCCTTCATCGTGTTCCAACTGCCGCACGAGGGGCATTTGCCCACCCATTTCGGTGTGTCGTATCCGCACACGTCGCAGACGTAGGCGGTTTTTGCTTTGGCCATAGGAGATGGTGTTCAGAAAAGGCGCCCCTGTCTCCGCCCACCTCGGGGAGATGAGCGGCGGCAGGGGTGCGAAAAGACAAGGGTTCACTGCAAACTGCCGAGTTCCTCGCGGATGCTCACCAGTTCCTCGCGGATGGCGCGCAGGCGGTCCACCACTTCGGTGGCACTGGCCGTGGCATTGTAGTTGTTGCGCAGGGCTTCGCGCGCGGCCTCGATGCGGAGTCCGCGCACCTTCACCAGGTTGTAGACCACGCGCACGGTTTCGATGTCGCGTTTCGTGTATTGGCGAATGCCGCGTGCGCCCTTCTTGGGTGAGATCTGCGGAAATTCGCGTTCCCAGAAGCGGAGCAGCGTGTCGTTCACGCCGAACATCTCGGCCACTTCGCCGATGGAATAGTAGAGTTTGAGGTCTTTGTCAGCTTTGACCGGCATGTGCAGTAGAAAAGTAGAGTTTCAGGTGAAAAAGCGGGGGAAGATCAGGGGCGCGTGCCCACGATTTTGCGACCCCCTTGGAGTAAAACGCCCGCAGGTCTGGGTGCGATGGGCGAAAGACGGCGACCGTCGAGCGTATAGATCGGCGCCTCTTCGCTCCGCGTGGCCGCAGGCACGGCACGCACGCCCGTGGGCACATAGCCAATGGGGTGCTCGGCGATGTAAGTGGCGCGCTCACTGAGCCAAGCCTTCATCAGTGCGGCGAGAGAAGTGTAGTCGGGGCTGCCTTTCCACCAGCGATTGAAATCGCGTTCGGCGGCCGGGGCGATCCAAGCGGCATATTCGTCGATATACTTGCAGAGCGAGTCGATGCCGCCCTCGTGGGCAAAGCGCTGCGCCAACTCATTGTAAGCGGTGGCCACCTCTTGCGATCCGCGCATGGCGTGGCGGAAGAAGTTGCGGCCGGGGCCGTTAGGGCCTTTCCCGTCGAGGAGGTCAAACTGGGGGTTGATCGTGGCAAAGGCACCGGTGTGCTCGTAACCATAGGCCCAGTCGAAGTCCCACACGGGGCCGAACACCCACTTAGACTGCGGGTCGAAGATGTCGGCACGCCACACATTGACGCTCTTCGGGTGGCGCAATTCGAGATTGCCCGTGAGGTCGAACACATAGTAGAAGGCGGCGAGCGAAGGCACGTCGACCACCTCGGCAGTGCGCTCGGAAAGCACAGCGCGGGTGAGCTTTTGCACCTCGCTCTTGAGCGTTTGCTCGTAGCGCGCCGCCGCTTCTTTGCCGTAAGCTTTGACATAGTCGTCGAGCTCGGGGGCTTTGAGGTCGATGGGCAACTTGTAGGTGCTGTCGCGCTTGGGGTCGCCGTCGTAAGTGTCCCACTCGAGGAGCGCGGCCTTCGACTCATCGGACACAACGACGCTGTTGGAGGCCAAATCCACCTGTTCGGTCAGGTTGTAAAGGCCGCGGTAGGAGCCGTTGATGTAGAGTTCCACCGGAATCATGTGGTTGGCGTGGCTGGCGCCCACGAGTTGAGCAGTGCGCATGGCGATGGCGTTGTTCAACTGCGCATCGCTGAGGAAGTTGGCCAGCAGCACCCAGCTTTTTCCCTTGGCCAATCCGAAGGGACTTTGCTTTTTGTCGAACTTAAAGCGGAAGGGCTTTTTCTTCATCGTCCACGTGGTGTTGCCGCGTCCGCGCACTTTGGCCGAATCGGTGATGTTTTTCCCGATTCCTGCGGCCGTGATGGTGATCTGCGCGCGGCGCCACGTTTTTTTACTGCTTTCGAGGTCGGAAAGCGTGATGCCGTCGGCCAATTTAATGTCGATGCGCGGCACTTCTCGCTGTGCCGCGGCAGAAAGCACGGCGAGTAGCGAGAGAAACAAGGGGAGAATTCGGGAAAACATGGGGAGAAAATTGAAAAAACGGGGAACATTTCGGGGCGCCGCACTGGGTTGCAGCCCGCAAATGCGGCACGCGCCGCGCAAACCTCGTCGAAGTAGTGCGCGGCGCGTGGGGCAAATATACGTAATATCGGCTTTTCCACCAAGTTCAGACCTCCAAAGTCCACCAGCCTTCCCACGTTTCGCGGGGTGCGGCGCGTTGGATTTCGGGTCGTTGGGGCATTTCGCCGTCGAAATCGACGGGATCGGGCAGTCCGTACCAGGGTTCGACACAGACAAAGGGGGCGTGTCGGCCGGCGGGTTGCCAGACCAACCAGACGGGTGCGGAGGAAGCCACGCGCGCAAAGCGCCTGCGCTTGCGATCGAGTACCTCTACGGCCTCCACCTGGCGGCCATCGAAGATCAAAGCCTCGTTGGCGAAGGTGCTCACCTCGATGGGCACGAGCGCATTGCCCATTTGGTGGAAGGCCAACGCGGCGAGGGTTTGCAGATTCTTGCTCCAGGGGATGGGCACACGACCGGGTTCCACGCAGCCCTGGCGGCCGGCACGCAGCATGTCGCGGGGTGTGCCTTCGAAGCGGAGGAAACCGGCGACGTGCTGGCCGTGATCAGTCCAGTCGGGGAGGTTGAGTGCGGGATGCGCCCCGACTTGGAACCACATGGAGCTGTGGAGCGAGCGATTCACCACGCGGAGATCGGCGCGGAGGGAGCGTCCGCGCAGCGTGTAGACCACTTCGAGGCGATAGGGCCAGGGAAACTGCTGAAGTTCCTCGTCGGTGTTCTCCACAGCCAGGTGCAGGAAATCAGCGCCCTGCTCCACCAACTGCCACTCGCGCCGGCGCACGAACCCGTGCTTGGGTATTTGGTAACTGCGGCCGTCGAGTCGGCACGTCCCGTCCCACAGTCCGCCGGTGATGGGGAAGAGAATGGGCGAACGACCGTTCCAATAGGCGGCATCGCCTTGCCAAATGATTTCGCGGCCGCTGTTGCGGTCTACGAGACTCTGGATTTCTGCGCCTCGAGCCGAGACTTCGAGCCGCAAGTTTTCATTTTGTAGCGCATACATAATTCTTTTCTGTTTTAAGACGGTTGAACTATATATATAATGTGTGCGATGTCGTTTTTTTATCGGGCTGCCGTTATTGGCTTCTGCGTCAGATTGGTTCGTGTTCGGGCGGCCTTTCGCGCATTCGCGGCGGCGCGCGGTGTCTTTTCGGGGGGTGCGCCCTCGCCGAAGCGGAGGGAGCGTCAGCGTCGGCGGTAGTCGAGCGGAGAGAGTCCGGTGTAGTTCTTGAAGTAGCGCCCCATGAGACTCTGCGAGGGGAAATTCATGCCGGAGGAGATTTCTTTGATGCTCAAATCGGTGTTGCGCAGCAGACTCTTGATTTCCATCACCACCAACACGGAGACCCACTGGCCCACAGTGCGGCCACTCACATTTTTAATGAGCTGCGACAGATATTTAGGGGTGAGTTGCAGCTGATCGGCGTACCAATTCACACTGCGCTGCTCAGCAAAATTGCGAGAGAGCAGTTGCATGAAGCGATAGAAGATGTTGAATGTTCGCGTGTTGAAGGTTTCTCGGCGCGCGCCCCGCTCTTCGAGCAACTGGCAGAGGTCGAGATAGAAACTCTGTAGGCAAGTTTTGATCACCTCGCGGGCGAAACAGTGTTTGTTGTCGAGCATGCGGGTGTGCAGGGCACGATAGTCGGCCAGGACTCGGCGTTTTTCCTCGGGGTTGAGCGAAAGCACGGGTTGCTCCATGAGCGAGAGCAGATAGGGCCAGAGCTGCGTCATGGACATGAGGGTTTCCTGCACGAAAGCGAGGTTTTGGAAAATGGCCTGTGCGGAAAATCCGGGCGAGAAATGGATTTCGCTGAAGGTTTGTTGGCCGAACGCCAGGAAGAGATCTCCGGGTTCGACGCGAAAGGTGCGATCGTTGAGCACGAAGTCGGCTTCTCCCGCGGAGCAGTAGCCCACGGTGAAAAAAGAAGTCTGCACCGCCTGCGTGTCGGCGGGCAAAGCGGCGAGATCCTCCACGATGAGGAGTTCGTCGTCGAGCAGTTCCGTCCCCAATGCGTAGGGGCGCATGTCTTGCAGCGCCACGCTGTGCGGCTCATGGCGGCGCGCGTCTGAAGAGGAGGCCGAGTTGTTCATCACATCGCGGTTTAATCGGTTACTACTACCGCAAATATAGTAAGTTTTGTGGAGTTGGCGTTCATTTTTCTGAAATAATCAAGAGGATTTATTTTCTGTTATGTTAATCGCATGCAGAGAAAGCCCACCAACAAAGGGAAGTCGCACCCTTTTAGAACGTGTTTTTGTTGTCCTGAAAATAACACTTACACGCTCCAAATATGCACCAAATCATCAAATCAACAAACAAAAGCACAACAGGAAAGGCGGAAACCTTAAACGCTCGCTACTTTGTTAACAGACTGAAAACAAGCGCATATTTTTGCTTTTCAGTTACTTTTGTAGTATATATAATTCAGAGATTAACGCGGACTTATCTCGGAAATTACAATTTTGAAAACAGAAAACGAGAAAAGCCCCCAAATATCAGCGTTTTGTATCTGTTTTTGCGCCCTCAACAATAGGGGCGATATACTATTTTTTTCATCTTATAATAAATGTAATTATGGAATTTCACAAGAGCACGTGCGATTTTATTTTGCGAGAAACGAGCACAACCAAGACAAAGAAACGCGGAAAGAAGAAAGAAGAAAAGCCGCTTTTCATTTACTTGCAAGTTAGAACGACTTGGAACGACAAGCAGATTTTCAAGAGTACAGGGGTAAAAATACTTCCTTCCTTGTGGAGCACAAGAAACCAACGCCCCCTATTTGCGGAATTTGAAGAGCACACGGCGGGCTATATGGAATTAAAAGAACTTGCACAACGCCTACAAAGTGCCAAAGAGCAATGCGTGGATATTACAAACCGCCTAAATCAAGCCAAACTAACAAAGGAAGACGCCAATGCATTACTTCAACAGCTTGCAAAACTTCAAACAGCGCCAAAACAAGATACCACCGATGAAACAATAGCACCCACTCAACCACAACCACCATACCACGACACAGACGAGGACGAGGAGGGGCAAACATTACTTCAAAAGTTTATCGCATACGGGCAAACAAATATCGACATTCAACACGTCCTCAAAATCTTTGTCGGCCTTACAAGCAAGAAAACGCCAAACAGCGACAAATTAAACTTCAACACGCAAAGCCCCGACCAATTAGAAAAGGCTTTCATTAAGTACGGCGTTACTTCTCAACGTTTGGAGAAACTTACAAAGGCCGATATAAAACGCCTTGAAGAGGAGGTAAAACGCACACTACTTAAAAGAACGGCAAACAAATACCTTTCATCATTTGCGAGCGCTTATTACCAAATTACAGACAAGCGCATAACATTCAAGAAAGAAAAGGTACAAAGCGACGAGGACACAATGAAAAAACCGACCTTGTCCCTTTCTGAACTTCAAAGCGTTACGGCCGATTGGCTTAAACTTCCACTACCAAGCAAGAGCATAAAAATGCACGCATGCACGGGGCTTTTTTTAATTCAGTGTTGGACGGCGTGCCGTGTTAGCGACGTCGCAAAGGTTATGGACGCTATCAAGTCAAACTATGACCAAATACAAGCAGATATAAAAGAAACAGGAACGGGGCAAATCACATATACCACCCGCAAAACAAATGAAACGTGCTTTGTTCCAATCTTTGGGCAAACCTTGCAAGTATTTGACCGCCTTTCAAAGGATAAGAATTTGCCCCCTTTGTTGCAACGCTTGAGAGTAGAGGACAAAGTAACAGATTACATAAAACAGCACCAACAGCGCCGCAAATCGATTGATGACATTATTAAGGTAATACCCGCGGAAAGTATCATCGACGAGTATAGGAAGACAGGAAACGCCGCAAAGCTGCTAAAAAAGGCGCGCGATTTTGACTACTTCCAAAGGAACGGCTACAATAGACACATAAAAACCTACTTTCAAGACCTTGTAAATCGCGGCGTGTTGGAAGATGAAATAATATCTTGTTGGACGAGCGGCGGCAAAGATAGCGGCAAAAATGCGATGATATGGAAAGAGTGCAGCAAGTGGCAAAATATCTCATCACATTGCGCACGACACACGTTTGCAAGTATTGCATTTGCGGAATTTGGATACACTCCACAACAGGTGCAAAGCGTTACAGGACACAAGAACATAGATATGCTTTTCAAGCATTACATTGAGCGACAAGCACAAGACAAACGCAAATCGATTGAAAGCAAAGCGGCGGCCGCCCTTGCATTGGAAAAACTTCAACAGGCGATATAATACCATACCACCACGGCAAATTAAAAGGACGTTGTAATAACTGCAACGCCCTTTTTTGTATGCCTACTCAACCACTACCACCAAATAAAACACTACACAGCAACAGGAGCAGAAACCACGCCTAATTACTTCAATATGGAAGAGCAGCACAATATATCACCATAAGAACAACCACCAAAGGGAATAGCACCAATGAATAGTAGTTTTTCAATTGACCGATTTTCTGATTCTGAGATATATTCTTGAATGTGTTAGTTCTATATAATAAAATCAGATTATCGGTCAAGCGCAACACATAACCATAAACCATATATCAATCGTGTAGGTATAACGCTATATAATAACGAGTGAAACGAGTACTATATACCATATATCAGCAGATGAAAAGATACCACCACTTCAATACTACCACCCACGACAAAAAGTGTAATGCAAACCTACTAACAAGCAGCCCCACAATGCACCATATCACATTACCATAAGATGAAAGGACAACGACAAATAATATCTTCATACTTCAACCAACACGAGAACGATATACCACCGATGGAACTATACCACCATACAAAACCACTTCAATAGAACAGGACATTATATTACAAGATAAAAGAAAGCATTTATATCAACGGCAAAGGAGAATCTATTTATGCCGTCTTATTTGCTTTCTAATACATTGTAATGAAGAAGATAAACAAAGTATCAAGAGAACCACCGACAACGATACAGGACGCTATTAAGCGCTATATACTTCAACTCTATACACTTCAATAGCGCCAACCACACAGGAGAAATAATACCTTTCAATATGGACGAGTAGAACACAGGAGCAGAAACCACGCCTAATTACTTCATAAGGACAACCAACAAACAGGAAGAGCTATTATTTTCCCTATATCGCATTATAAGGAAACAAGCAGAACCACCACAAACAGGATAAAACGCGCACACGCGGCAAATAAAACGCTACTACTTCAACTCTATACACTTCAATAGTACCATATAG
>ERZ772920.1029-NODE-1029-length-14891-cov-19.015301_pt1 | contig 14891 bp, 8 predicted proteins | sample MGYA00511469_ERZ772920 | MGnify/ENA primary metagenome ERZ772920 (study PRJEB29015, sample SAMEA2738069) | human oral metagenome | biome: human oral; feature: human-associated habitat; material: saliva | place: China | collected 2216 ... | reverse complement strand
GCGTGACCGTCCCCGCGGGCGGGGAGGCCACCGTCGGCGTTGACGTGACGCCCGGTGCCGACTTCGCGGCCCACGCCGCCGAGAACACCCCCTCGGGCACCTTCCTGGACGGCTTCGTGCGCTTTACCTCGCGTACCGAGGGTCAGCCCGACCTGTCCGTGCCCTTCCTGGGCTTCTACGGGTCCTGGGGTAAGCCAGCGATCTTCGACGCGCTGGCCTCGGATGGCAAGGGGCACACGCGGGCCTCGGGACTCTACGATGGAGAAACAGGCACCCTCCTCGGATTCAACCCCCTGGTGCGGGCCAGCGAGCGCCCCGAGCGCCCCGACGCCTACGGGTACGTGCTCTCCAGGGCCGAGGCCTCGGGCGCGTCCCACGTCCTCGAACCGCGCACAGGCACACTGCGCGGCGTGCATACACTGCGAACCGCGTATACCAACGACGCCGGCGAGACGGTTGCTTCCTTCGAGCGCCACCAGAACTGGAAGTCCGTGTTCGATCCGCTCACGACGGAGGTGTCGTGGGTTGAGCGTGAGCACGAGTCGACGGCCCTGGACCTGCGCTCCGAGGCATACAAGGATCTGCCGGACGGGGAGTACACGCTGACGATATCGGCGACCAACGACGGCCCCTCGCCCACCGAGCAGTCCATCTCATACAAGTTCTGCATCGACACGACCGCTCCCGTCATCGAGGATGTGCGCTACTCCGGCGAGGGTGAGGACACGACCCTCACCTTCGCGATCGTTGACTCCTCGCCGATGGCTGCCTTCGACCTGCACGACCCGATCGATGGCCTGTGGTTCTACCGGCACATCCTCTCCGACGGCGACCAGATCGCTGACGCGGACGGCAAGTACCGCTACGAGGTCGAGGTCCCGCTGTCCGAGATATCGCGCGCGTGGACGGATCAAGGCGGGAAAGGGCCCGTCGTGTCCAACCCCTACGTGCTCGCCTGGGACTACGGCCTGAACTACTCGTCGGCGGTCACCGTCAATCTGCCGACCGGGAACCCGAGCATTCCCACGCCCTGCACCGACCCCGCCGGCGGTCACTGGGTGACAGAGAACGGGGGATGGCGCTACTTGTGCGCCGACGGGGTATCCTTCCTGACGTTAGGGTGGTTCACCATCAACGGCTCCGACTATCAGTTCGATTCCTCCGGCTACATGATGACCGGCTTCCTCCAGCGTGTTGATGGCCAGTGGGTCTACGCGGACGCCTCCGGAGCCCTGGTGGGCGGCTGGGTGCGTGACGCCGCGTACGGAGGGCCACACTGGTACTACCTGGATCCCGCCACCAAGGTGATGTGCACGGGTTGGCTGTTTGATCGCGGTTCGTGGTACTACCTGGGTGACTCCGGCGACATGCACACCGGCTGGGTCAAGATCGATGGTCTCTGGTACTACCTGAAGCCTTCGGGTGCGATGCACATCGGCTGGCTCCAGCTCGGAAGTGCGTGGTACTACCTGTCTCCCTCCGGCGCGATGGTGACCGGTGCGCAGGTCATCGACGGCCGCGTATATTCCTTTGATACATCCGGAGTATTGCGGCGCTAACGCCGCCTGCTTCTGATTCACGAGGCCTGGGCCCGGGAACGCTCCACCGCGGACATTCCCGGGCCCACTCGCTGTTGCGTACGCGGACCCGCTGTTCCGAGCGCGGGCGGCCCCGCCCACGCACGGAACAGCGGGTTTGGCTGCGGATGAGAGGTCCCACGTGCGGATGAGGGGCAACGCGTGCGTGGTGGACGTGGATGCCGCGCACGTCGCTTGTTATCCTGCGGTATGTTGGACGTATCTGCCGATACAGCGGCGACGACGCAACTGCCTCGGTCGCCTGTGAATGCGAAGGAATGCACCATGTCCATGAAGAAACCAGCCGCCATCCTTGCAGGTGTCGGAACGTGTGCGCTCGCGGTCGCGAGCTGTTCCGTGTCCTCTCCGCAGACGCCCTCCGCCCAGTCCGACCCTGGCGCGGACTCGCAGCAGTCTGCTCCTCAGTCGGCTCCCCAGTCGGACCCGCAGTCCAGCTCGACGGCCCCCGTCCTGCCGGTCGGTGACGCCGATACTGCGCTGACATCCAAGGATGGGCAGGACGGCCCGGATGCGCAGAGCGGTACCCCCGAGCCGTCTGGCGATGCCGAGGCAGCGGAACCTGTCGTCGTCATCGTCCAGCTTGAGGAGGGTGCCGACCGTGAGGCGACCCTTGCTTCCATCAACGAGGCCGTGGCCGGGGTTTATCCGGATGCGACCGTCGAGGTTGAACGCGAGTATAAGAACGCCTTGCAGGGCTACGCGCTGCGCGTGCCCGAGGGCTCGCTGGATGCGATCCGTGGAGTGAGCGGTGTGAAGTTGGCGTCCATCGAGCGTGAGACACGCGTCCAGTAATTGTCCTGTAGGCGGTGGTCGGGTGAGCTTGTGAGGTCACCCGACCACCTTTTTGTCTCTGCATACACGGAATCATTAAGTTTGACAGCATGGTAGTAATGACCAAATAGCAGTCATGACTAGCTTGTCAGTTACGCTGTCGTGTTAGGGTGCTCCTGGTGATCGGCGGAGAGGATACGTGGCAGTGTTCCCGCTCGACCGCCCATGATTGCAGAGGAGCAGAATATGTCCATGAAGCAAACAGCTCTCGCGCTGGTATGTGTTGGCGGGTGTGCGCTTGCGGTTGTGAGTCCGTCGTTCGCCGCGTCGGTGACCGCCTTCCAGTCCGGTGCTTCGCCTGCGGTGGTCGCCCAGGCGGCCATGGTTGGAAGTGAGGACCGTCCGTCGGAGAGTGTTGAGGTTGTCGTGCGCCTCGAGGAGGGTGCTGACCGTGCGGCCGTGCTCGCGTCGATTAGGGAAGCTGTGGCCGAGTCTTTCCCCGGCGGGTCCGTTGAGGTCGAGTATGAGTATGGGACTCCCGTGCAGGGCTTCGGGCTGAGTGTGCCCGCCGGATCCGTCGAGCTGATCAGGGGCGTTAGTGGCGTGCAGTCGGCCTACTACGTGCACGCGAACCGTCTTTGGTAGTGTGACCGCCATCGACGAGGCCGTGGCCGGGTGTTCCGGTCGCGGCCTCGTTTGTTGTGGGGACGCCTGCTTGTGGCGGGATGTTGGATATTCTGTTGCACCCTCGTTGATGTGTGCACCGTGGCACTATTTCTAGTTGCTTCAAATTAAGATAAAATTAGAAGTAATTTGAAGTTCGTGTGAACGGAGTAGCCATGAAGACTCCTGTCCCTCCGCCTTATCGGCTTGGTGAGCTGCGCGAACGTGTCATCGCCAGTTTGATGGGCATGGATGATGACCATCGTCTCCCCGTTATTGCTGTGCTCGCTGGTGGGCTGGATGATCCGGAGTATCGGCCGTGGGAGTATTACTTCCGTGCGGAGCCGGTGCCAGAGGGACTTACCCGCGAGGCGTGGTGGTACGCAGTACGCGCTGCGCGCGCCTCGACGGCCCGGCCCACCCCCTTCGTTATGAAGGACGGAACGCGCCTGACGTTTAATCTCCCGGATCGCTTCTTGCAGTTGAATGAGGAGATTACGGCGCAGGCGCGCGGTCAGGTGGAGCTGCCGGGCGAAGTGGCGACGCAAGGGGTGAGAGACAGATACCTGATCAACTCTCTCTACGAAGAAGCGATCACCTCCTCCCAGATGGAGGGGGCGTCGACCACAAGGCGTGATGCGAAAAAAATGCTCCGAGAAAAGAAAGATCCACGCACTCGTTCGGAGCGGATGATCCTCAACAATTTCCTTGCCCTCGAATTTGTGCGTGCTCACCTGGGTGAGGAACTCACTCCTGCATTCATCTACGAGGTCCATCGCATCGTGACGGATGGGACGCTCGACGAAGCGGAGGATGCAGGGCGCCTGCAGCGCCAGGGCGAAGAGCGAATTCGTATCTATGGGAGTGAAGGCCAGGATCAGCTGCTGCATGTTCCGCCGCCAGCCGAAGAATTGCCTGAACGACTCAAGCGTCTGTGCGACTTTGCCAATGGCGTGGGGGAGTATGCGTCGCAATACGTGCCGCCCCTCGTGCGGGCGCTCGTCGTGCACTTCATGATGGGCTATGACCACTACTTCGTCGATGGTAACGGGCGCACGGCCCGCGTGATTGCGCAGTGGGTGATGCTGCGCGAAGGCTTCTTTCTCATGGATTTTGTCCCGGTGTCGAGGCTTCTGCGCAAAGCGCCTGCCAAGTATGCGCGATCCTTCCTTGAGGTTGAGCAGGATGAAGGGGATCTCACCTACTTCCTGATCTGGCATGCGGAGATTATCCTGCGTGGAATCTGTGAGCTGCACGATTACCTGGCGAGAAAGTCCAAAGAAATGGAACAAGTGAAACATCTCCTGAGGCTCACCGATCTCAATAATCGACAGATCGGGGTCATTGAGGAAGCGTTAAAGGACTCTGCTATCACCGTGACAGCTGCAGCTCATGCCAACAAGTACAGGGTGACGCCACAGACGGCGCATGCCGATCTGCGCGGTCTTGAGGACGGGGGATACCTGATGCGTACCAAGCGCGGCCGCAGCTTCGAGTGGTACCCGGTCACAGATCTCCAACGCCGGGTTCGGGGTGTCGATGCGTAGTGCGAAGTTCCATGATCGCCGTGGTCGTTAGGTTGTGCGACGGAGCGTGGGGATCTTGTTGCAAGAACTGTTGCAAAAGGCAACTTCTAGTTGCTTCAAATTTGATCCAAATTAGAAGCAACTAGAAGTAAGGCTCCCCGTGCCGTCGTACCTCGGTGTCGCTCATGACCCGGCCTCGTGCAGAGTGAGGCGCAGTCAACTCGCGGTGTGCATCTGAGTGTCACCACGGCACGTGCACAGAGGCGCGAATCCGGCGCACATCCCCAGCCCCAGGGTCGAGGCCCGGAAAGATAGCGCTTAGATCAGATCCTTCTTCTCCATGTACTTCATGGCCAGCCAGCCAAACGGGATGCGCCCGTAGAAGGTGACGAGACGGTAGAGCAGCGCGGTGGCAATCGCGACCGAGGAGGAGACGCCCGCGACTGTCAGACCCGAGGTGAGTGCCGTTTCGACGGTACCGATACCACCCGGGGAAGGGATGAAGGAACCCGCCGCGTTCGCGGTCAGGTAGGTGATAGCAACCGTTGAGAAGTTCAGTGAGCCACCCATGGCGACCATGGCGGTCCAGAACGCGCCCACGTAGCCGATGTTCATGAGCAGGTTGCCAGCCACGACGGCGGCCAGGCGACGAGGTTGTCCGATGATCCACAGGAGACGCGGGTAGACCTGCTGCCACGTCGGCTCGATCTTGGCCCAGATCCAGCGGCGTACCTTCGGGACAGCCATGATGACGCCGACCGCGAGCATGACGACCGCGACGACCGCGAGGATCGTGCCGTATGGGAGTGAGACGGACAGGGATGAACCCGCACTGACCATGATGAGCAGTAGGAGGACGATCGTGATGAGCGCCTGCGAGATCTGCATGAGCGTCACCGTCGTCACAGCAGCGGCGGTGGGGACGCGGCGCTTGCGCAGGTAGCGCAGGTTCAGGGCAGCGGGACCCACACCGGCGGGTGCGACGACCGTGATGATCGAGGCGGCCACCTGCGCGATGAGGGTGTCGCCGAAGCGCAGCTTCTCGGGGGATAGAGCCATGAGTGGCACAGCCGAACCCACCCAGATCAGGCAGGCTAACGCGGCGGACGCGGCCATCCACCACGGGTTCGCGCTTTTCACCGTGGAGACGAGGTCGTTGAAGTTGAGAGAAGAGACGACGATGAAAACCGCGATGAATGCGACCGCGATCGTGAAGATCGTGCGCGGGCGGAAGCGCTGTAGGTCGGCTGTTGGGGCGGACTCGGCCTCGGAGTCGCCCACGAGGGTGGCGCGCAGGTCACTGAGCAGATCGGATCGGCGCAGCATCTGGTTCACCGAGGCGGGCAGGACCGGTTTCTGGATGATGGGCGCGCACGCGATGAGGGTCTCGTCGCCGACGCAGCGTCGACCGGCCTCAAGCGCACGTTGGGGACCCACTGCCAGGGCGGTCAGGACTAGCATCTGGGCGATGTCGATGGACTGGTTGAGTTCAGTCGTTGCGACCTCGCCCGAATCCCAGTCGAGCAGCCACACGTCGGAGGACGCGTCGACGACGACAGCCTCGGGCGTGAGGGCGCGGTGCGAAATGCCCCGCGTGTGCGCGTACCGCAGCTGTTCCCACGCACGATCCAAGACCTCGTCCGAGGCCCGCTCGCCGAGCTCCGTCAGCGGCGTCGTTGGGGGCAGAGCGGAGAGCACCATGATGATCGAGTCGTTCGCCGAGGCGATCGCGATGGGTTCTTGCGTGAAGACGCCGGCGCGCAGAGCCTGCAAGGTTGTGAACGAGGAGCGTTCCGCCTGGGCCTTGAGGGAGGGAGAAACCCAGCGGCTAATACCGCGCAGGCGCAGATTGTTCCACATCTCGAGGAGGGTGCCGGTCAGCTCCTGGCCGGGGTCCATCACGATGAGTTCGTAGGTCAGCTCGGTGTCGCTCCACACCTGGTAGTGGCGGTTGTGGTCGGGGTCGGGGCGTCGCGTGACGGTGATGCCCAAGTCGCCCAAATCGGCGGGCACCTGTGTGAGGCGTCCGCGGGCGTTCTCGGCGACCGCCCACGTGGACAGCGGTTCAGAAGTGGTGTCCAGGTCGGTGCGCACGATCCGCGAGGGCGTGATGCCGATGCCGAGGAGCGCCTCGACGAGGGCGACCCCCTTGGCTCTCTGGTCGTCGTAGCCCATGATCCACCGCGAACCCGAGCCGAACGCACGGCCGAGGAATACGGAGATGAACGCGACGGGCAGGGTCATCGAGGAGCGCAGGACGCCCAGGATCAGGATGACCCACACGCCTATCCAGCCCCAGCGAATGGCCCTCATCGATTGGGATTCGCCGGCAGAGGTGAACATGGCGCACAGGGTGACGAGCACCAGGTTGATGGCGATCACGAAGCCGCTCTTGTAGCCCTGTGTGGCGATGAGTCGGTCGACGCTCAGGGGGATGGTGAGGTAGGCGGGCAACAGACCAGTCAGGATGGCGATGATCCAGCCGCCGAGGGCCGCGACGACGCTCGTGACGATGACCTGAATGATGGTGTGTAGGCGTCTTCTCAGTGCGAGGGAGATGATCACCATGATCGGTGCGATCAGGATGATGAGGCCTTCGACGAGGTTGACGGGCAGGAGCAGGATCTGGCGGATCAGCTGGAATTGCAGGACGTCCATGGTGACGCCGCGCGTCGTGGCGCTGGCGACGGTGCCGATGGTCCAGATGATGAGGATTGCGAGGATCGAGATGACAATGTCGACGGCGTCCTCGCGCCTGCGCTGGATGGTGAAGATGCGGTCGGCGATGTAGGCGGGCCTGGGGAGGCGGAGCCTGCGGGCGGGGACGGGCAGCGCGACCTCGCCGTTTTTGGCGCGCACGACCGCGTCCGAGGCAGGGGTGGCCAGCGCGTCCGCCGTGTCCTTCTCGGTGGGCGAGTCGGTCGGGGTGGGCGCGTGATCGGTCGTGGCTCCGTCGTGGTTCGCGCGTGTCGTCTTCCGGGTTCTCGCTGTGTTGGCTGCGGCGGACGCAGCGACGGTGACGGGGGTGGGGACGGCGGCGATGTCGGTCTGGTCGACGGACGTTGCTATCGTCTTGGGGGCCTCGTTCGTGGCGGCGCTGGGACCGGCCTGCTCGGGCGCGGGGGGTTCGGGCGTAGGCGGCTCGGTAACCATGCGTACGCCGGAGCCGGCTTCGGGCGCGGGTGGCGGGAGAACGGGGCCGCTCGGTCTTGCGGCCTCCTCGTCGTCGGGGAGGGGAGGAGGGAGGATGGGACCCCTTGGTGTCGTAGCCTCCTCGTCGTCGGGGAGTGGTGGAGGGGGCGCGTCGATGATTGTCGAGGCGGGGGGTGGAGGAGCGGGACTCTGCAGCGCGTTGACGGTGACGACCGGCGAGACGATGACCGACTCGGGCACGACGATGGGGTCGAGGATTTCGGTCTTGTCTTCGGGGCCGGGGATGTCCGGTTTCTGGGCAGGGGCTGTCGTGGTCCCCGCACCGTTGATCATGCCCATCAGGTCATCGACCCCTAGTGAGGACGGATCCTCCGCGGAAGAGGGGACGAACAGGATGTTCGTATCGACAACTGGGGGGCTGTCGTGTGACTCCTTGCGCTTCCTCATAGTGACCATCCTATATTCGCGGTCAACAAAGGTAGGGTTAGGGGGACATATTCCCGGCAGAAAAGGGCCTTATCGTGACCTGGTCTACACTCGCGGAAGCATCGGATCCGTCGATGCTTGACACAGTTATCGAGTGGTTTAAGAATCCTGAGACACTCCTAGTCGCTATGGGGCCGTGGGTCCTGTGGGGAACGATGCTCATCGTTCTTATCGAGTCCGGTGTTCTCTTCCCGGTTCTTCCGGGCGAGTCCCTGCTGTTCACTGCCGGTTTGCTGCACGACCGCCTCGGTCTACATCTGCCCACTCTCATTGCCATGGTCGTCGTCGCCGCCTTCATTGGCGCGCAGATCGGCTACTTCCTGGGTGCGAAGTGGGGTCGTCGCTTCTTCAAACCGGACGCGCGCATCCTGAAGACCGAGCACTTGGAGAAGGCTGAGCATTACTTCACGAACTATGGTGGACGATCACTCGTCATCGGCCGTTTCATTCCCTTCGTGCGCACCTTCATTCCGATCGCCGCGGGCATGGCCCGCTACCCCTACCCGAAATTCCTGGTATTTAACACGTTGGGTTCTATCCTCTGGGGTGCTGGCTTCATCCTGGTCGGCTCGCTCCTGGGCAACGTGCCTTTCGTGCACGACAATCTGACGCTCATCCTGGGTGTCATCATCCTCGCGTCGGTCCTACCCGTCATCATTGAGATGATCGGCAAGCGTCGATCCTCTGCTGAGAAGGAGTAACACGTGCTGGCCTGGTGGATGCTGGTTCCGACCCTGCTGGCCATGATGGTCGCCCTGGTGCTGCCGGGGTTCATGTGGCTGCGCGCGGGGGTGCGCTCGTCGCTCGTCGCAATCGGGGCGGCACCGGCGTTCACCTTTGGCCTGATCACTGTTCTGACGCTCCTCTATCCGGCGCTCGACATCCCGTGGGAGGCTTCCACGGTCATGCCGGTCCTCGGCATGAGCGCCGTCGGCGGTGCGGTCGCGTGGGGCCTCAGCTACTTTCACCGAGTTAACGGTGGATTTGCCCTCAACGGGGTGCCTTTCCGCGAGGCCATCGGTGTGCGCGTGCCGATCGGTGGACATCAGGCGGCGATCCGCGCGGCGACGTGGGGCGCGATCCTCGTGGGCTTCCTCCTGGCGGCTTGGCCGCTGCTGTCGGTTGCAGATCCCGCGAACCCTGTCCAGCAGTGGGATCCGACGTTCCATCAGAATGGCGTTCACGCGATCCTCTATGGCAAGGATGCCAGCCCTTTCGGTGGTCTCCATGAACTCTACGGTGGGCGGCGCGTCTACTACCCGACGGGCTGGCACGCGTTCGTCGCGCTCTTCGCCCGCTACGACTCGGTCGTCCAGGCTTCCAACGTGTCCTCCCTGGCCCTCATGGCCGTGTGGGTGATCGGCCTGGCGGCTCTGGTGTCCGTGCTGACGGGTTCGCGCACGGCCCTCCTTGCGACTCCGATCATCGGCGGCATGCTGCACAACATGCCGGCTGACGCGCTGACCATGTACAACCAGTGGCCCAACTCGACGGGCACGGTGCTGGTCCCTGGCCTTGCTGCGGCCTTCATCGTCGCCGGTCGGCGCGCGGCCGCGGACCTGCGTTTCGGGGATGGCATCCGGTCTTTGACCCGCCGCATCCCCCAGGTTCTCTTCCTCCTCGTAGGCTGCCTAGGCCTCGTCGGTGCGCACCCCAGCGCTGCCTTCTCCCTCCTGGCTTTCCTAGCCGCGCCCCTTCTGTCTTCCATCGTCTTTTTTGCGCGCTCTGCGCTGGCGCGTGAGGGCCGAGGCCAGCTCACCGCCATCCTGTGGGTCGGCGTCGGCCTCGCTGTCCTCGCCCTGCCCCTGATCGCGCTCGCCTCACCGAAGATCCAAGCGATGGGCCGCTACCCGCGTCGAGGCAGTGGCTGGGGCGAAGCCTTCTCGCATGGACTCCTGCCCTACCCGCCGTTCGCGCAGACGACGAGCACGACGTGGTGGACGCTCATCCAAGTGCTTCTCCTCGTCGCAGGTATCGTCGTCACCGCTCGCCTCCACACGTTGCTGCGACGCCCCGACCCGGTCGATGAACTGGCCGACGAGACCCATCTGGACATCGACGGTCGCGAGATCGAAACTATACGACTGATGGATCGCAAGGAAGCCGCTCCGATGCCGGCCTGGCCTCTCGTCTCCTACCTGATTCTCGCTGTCCTCACCGGGCTCGCCTACGCCCCCGACTCCGCGCTGCGCACCTTCCTGCTCGCTCCCTGGTACAAGGACGGGCGGCGCATTATGGGCGTCGAGGACATCGCGCTAGCCGTCCTCATGGCCGTCGGCGTCGCGGCTATCGTCCACGGCATTCATGCGGCATGGACAGTTTCTCTGCGTCGTATCCCGGCCGAGCGCGGCATCGAGGATGACGTCGAAGACGATGTCGAGGCGCCCCGCTGGCCGATCCAGGTGGGTATCCTCTCGCTCGTCGTCCTCCTGTCCGGCTTCGGCGCGATTGACGCCCGTGACTCAGCCGTTGCCTACGTGTACGACCCGACGCGCCTGGGCAAGCCCGGCATGGCCGTCAAGGGCGAACTCGCCATGCTGCGCCGCATGCAGTACACGACAGCCCCCGACGCCCTCGTCGTCGGCGACCCCATCGCGGGTGCCGCCTATTCGGAGCTGCTGGGTGGCCGCAAGGCCGTCTTCCCCCAGCTCAGCACGGTCAACGGCGATGGGGCCTCGCAGAAGGTCCTCACTCAGCACTTCCGTGACATCACGACCGACCCCGAGGTCTGCGAGGTCGTGCGCAACCTCGGCATCACACACTTCTACGAGGAAGAAGACGGTAGCTACTACAACTTCTTGCGCTCGAACCGCAACCCGGGTTTCTACGGCGTCGACACTTCCAAGGGCTTCGAGCTGGTCGACGCGGGCGGCACCGCGAAGCTGTGGAAGATCACCGCATGCGGTTACGTCACCCCCGGCGGCGGCAGTCAGGCCTTCGCGGACGGGATCCGCTCCACCCAGCCGGGTGCCGATGACCCGGAGGAACACCGGTCCGGCGACGAGTAGGCCACAATGCGCCCCTGAGCTGGGACTGAGTGCGCCCGCCTCCGTCGCGTGTCGATACCCTTGACGCTATGACGACGAACATTCCCGGCCCCGCGCCCCTTGGTGACAAGCTCCGCATCGCGTTCCTCGGCCCCTTCGGTACTTTTACCGAACAGGCCGTCCACCAGGTCGCGCCCGCCGGTGCCGTCCTCCTGCCGATGACGAGCGCCCCGCAGGCGCTTGCGGCTGTGCGCCGTGGCGAGGCTGATCGTGCTGTCGTCCCTATCGAAAACTCCATCGAGGGCGGCGTGAACGCGACCCTCGACTCCCTCTCGCACGGCGATCCCCTCGTGATCGTCGCCGAAATGCATGTCCACGTCGTCTTCCAGCTCGCAGTCCTGCCGGGCACGCGCGCTGAAGACGTCCGCCGCATCGGCACGCATCCGCACGCGTGGGCGCAGTGCCGCGGCTGGGTCGAGAGTACCTTCCCGGGTGCGATCCACGTGCCCGCGACCTCGACGGCGGCGGCCGCCGAACTCCTCTCCGACGGCGACGCCTCCTTCGACGCAGCCCTGTGCAACGCGGTGTCCGTGAGCACCTACGGCCTCGAGGCCCTCTACCAGGACGTGGCCGATAACCCAGGCGCGATCACGCGCTTCGTGTTGGTTGCGCGTCCGGGCGCGGTGCCCCCGCCCACCGGCGCGGACAAGACGACCATCCAGGTGGCCCTGCCCGTCAACGAATCGGGCGCTCTGCTGACCCTCCTCGAGCAGTTCTCAGCGCGCGGCGTCGACCTCTCGCGCATCGAGTCCCGTCCGAGCGGCGACGGCCTCGGCAACTACACGTTCAGTATCGACATCGTTGGGCACATCCGCGAGGAACGCGTCCAGGCGGCCCTCGTCGGCTTGCACCGCTACTCGCCCGAGGTCCGTTTCATGGGGTCCTACCCGCGCGTCGACGGTGTGCGTGCAGCCGTTGTCCCCGGGACGACGGACGAGGCCTTCCGTGCGGGTCGCGCGTGGGTCGCGGATCTGCTGCGCGGCGGCGACGGCACGGGCAAGACAGGCGGCTCTGCCCCCTCCTGGCCGCTGGCCTGACGCTCGTCCCACCCGAGTGCGCCTGCGCTGGGTGCATAGACGCTGCCCCGGCGATTCCGGGCGCGTATGAAGCAGGTCTGAACCACTTAGCAACAAGCTTAAACGTGGGGCAGTGGCGACACACGCACGGATCGGGGTCGGGGCACGCTGTATCACGGAGTGGGTCAGCTGGGCAGCAGCTCCATCCACGTGCGCTCGGCGGGCACAGCCACGTCCAGTGCGCCGGCCTGCATGCGCACGTGCATCGTGCGGGCCAAGCCGATGGCGTCGCCGTCCACCTGGCACACCTGCGGTTCGGTGGCCGTCACGGACGCGCCTTTCGCCTGGCGGAATGCGACCGTGCCCGTCGATACGGGCAGGTTAATGGGACGCAGACCAATCAACTGACCCAGCATCTTCCACGTGACGTCCGCCCAGCCGAGCAGGCCGACGTGCGCGTCGACCGCGATGACGTCGATGAATCCGTCCGACAGGTTCGCGTCGGGAGCGAGAACCAGCATCTTGAGTTCGCCCGCGTTCGCAAACATGACCGAGCGGGCTTCGACGCGCGTGACTTCATCCGCCGACGAGAGCGGGGAATCTTGATGACCGGAGGAGGCTGCGGCCTCGTCGACGGTCCGCCCGGACAACTGGTCGCTCACTCCCAGCGGGTCGGGCGCGGTGGCGATGGGGGACCGCAGCATCAGGCGAGCTTTCATGCGCGGCACGCCCATTGCGCCCAGTCCCGCCCACACGTAGGCGATCCACCCGATGCGCTTCTTTAGCTCGGGATCCGTATCTGCCATCGTCGCGCCGTCGTAGCCCATGCCTGCGATGACGAGGCAGGCGTACTCGTCGGTGCGTGGCTCGATGGACGAGGCTGTGGCGGGTTCGTGTTCCTCATCCTCAGTGCGGTGGGTGGCTCGGCGGGCAGCGTCGCGCAGTGCACCCTCGGCGGGAAGCACTGAGGGTTTGGCGATGTCCTCGACGCGCACCCACGCCAAGTCCACGGGCCTGTGGTTGGCGTCTAGAGCGACAGCGAGTGCGTGTGCGGGGTCAGCAGGAATGGAGAGGTTGCCCGCCAGGACGTTGCCGGTGCCTACGGGGATGATGCCCATGCGCACGCCCGACCCGGCCATGCCGGCCGCGACCGCGCGCACGGTCCCGTCTCCGCCTGAGGCGATGATGATGGACGCGCCTTCCTTGAGGGCGCGCACTGCTTGCCCGGTGCCCGGGTCCTCGCGTGTGGTCTCGCGCCAGTGCACGTGGTCGATGCCGAGTTCCTTGGCCTTGCTGTTAATGAGGTCCTTGAAGGCCTGCGGATCGTCGTGCTTCGAGGGGTTCATGATGATCCATGGACGAGGCCTGCCGCGCTCCGGGTCGTCCGCCGTTGCCGGGATGGAAAGTGCCTGCCGTCTGCGATGACGTCTGGTGAGCGCCGTGACGGCGCGCGCGACTCCGATTGCTCCGGCTCCTGCAGCGGCTGCGAGTATCCACGGTGTAGCGTCCATGTACACATTTTAGTCTGCCTGTGGATTAAGGGGTTGTGGACAGGCTGTGAAAGCTCTTTGCGTTGCGTTCTATAGTGGCTGTGACCAGCTGTTGTGCACTGAGGCTCGTGTTATCCACACGCTTATTCACAAGAGGTGGATAACTTTTGGCATTTCTGTTGAATTGATCGGATGGTTGGTGCATAACCCTGGCCTGTGCTGTGGATTAGGCATCCGGCACGGTGGGGGACAGAGCCGGGCCACCTGGCATAGGATGGTTCCATGATTGATGTGCGTGCCCTGCGTGAAAACCCCGAACCCGCCCGCGCCTCCCAGCGTGCCCGCGGAGCCAACCCCGGCCTCGTCGATGAGATCATCGCGGCCGACGCCGCCCGCCGCGAGGCCCTGCAGGCCTTCGAGACGCTGCGCGCCACCCAAAAGGAGGTCTCCAAGTCCGTGGGTCGCGCCTCCAAAGAGGAGCGTCCCACGATCCTGGCCAAGGCCAAGGAACTCGCCGAGCAGGTGAAGGCCGCTGAGGCCGCCGCGAACGCCGCCGACGCCGAGGCCGACCGTCTCGCGCGCCTCCTACCCAACCTCGTTCTCGACGGTGTGCCCGTTGGTGGCGAGGACGACTTCGTGGTCCTGCGCCACGAGGGTCCTGCCCCCCGCGACTTCGCCGCCGAGGGCTTCGAGCCTCAGGATCACCTCGCGCTCGGCGAGGGCCTGGACGCGATCGACACCAAGCGCGGCGCAAAGGTCTCCGGCGCGCGCTTCTACTACCTCAAGGGCATCGGTGCCCGCCTCGAGCTGGCCATCATGACGATGGCCATGGATCAGGCGCTCGCGAACGGCTTCGTGCCGATGATGACCCCGACCCTGGTTACCCCGCAGATCATGGGCGGCACGGGCTTCCTCAACGAGCACTCCGACGAGATCTACTACCTGCCCGCCGATGACCTGTACCTGACGGGCACGTCTGAGGTGGCCCTCGCCGGCTACCACGCCGACGAGATCCTTGACCTGAGCGCCGGTCCCAAGCGCTACATGGGCTGGTCCACCTGCTACCGCCGCGAGGCCGGCTCTGCAGGTAAGGACACGCGCGGCATTATCCGCGTCCACCAGTTCAACAAGGCCGAGATGT
>ERZ772920.1026-NODE-1026-length-14921-cov-3.038343_pt1 | contig 14921 bp, 10 predicted proteins | sample MGYA00511469_ERZ772920 | MGnify/ENA primary metagenome ERZ772920 (study PRJEB29015, sample SAMEA2738069) | human oral metagenome | biome: human oral; feature: human-associated habitat; material: saliva | place: China | collected 2216 ... | reverse complement strand
CTTGCATGAATTCTTTCTTGTCCGACTATCGGATAGAAGAGAAAGACGAAAGTGTCCAATTCGAACACTTTGTAAACTTCTGCATTGTTAGTAAGTATCAACTAGATGCCTACCAAGACGATCCGCTCCTTTACGAGGCTGTCCACACTGGTCAGGGCGGTGACTTCGGCATCGATGGTTTATTAGTCCTGGTCAATGATAATATTGTTACGAACAAGAAACAATTTGAAGGTATCGTTGGCAATGGGAAGTTTAATGTAAAAATTGTTTTTGTACAATCTAAGACTAGTAGTACTTTTGATTCTGGTGACATGCTAAAAATGGGTAATGGCATTACTCGCTTTTTCGACGTAAAGTCCATCAATGGGAATCCTAAAATCACTAAGGCGAAAGTACTGATGGATACTATTTTTGAGAAGGCTGATCGGTTTGAGAAGAATCCTGAATGCTATATTTATTATGTTACAACAGGAAAATGGATAAACGATGAGAATCTTGTCCAAGTACAACGAAAAATCATCAAGGATATAGAGAATCTTAATATTACTTCAAGAGTTGATCTCATTCCCGTAGATGCAGACAAGCTGCATTCTTTCTATCGTGAGGTGACACAGTCTATCGTCAAGAATGTGCCGATGGAAAAGACTGTTGCTTTCCCTGCAATAAGTGGAGTTAAGGAAGCTTATTTAGGACTGCTGAGCATAAAAGATCTCCTTAATTTGATTTGTGATGATGATGGCGTTCTTCAAAATGCTTTGTTCTATGAAAACGTCCGTGGTTTTTTAGGGTATAACCCTGTGAATGAAGAAATTCGGAGAACTCTTGTTGATGGCAAGAAATCTGTTCATTTCCCAATATTAAATAACGGAATAACGATCGTTGCCCGAACAATGAATCGGGTTGGTGACAATTTTACCATTTCAGATTTTCAAGTCGTTAATGGATGTCAAACGTGCAACGTGATATATTCGTCAAGAAACGATATTAAAAATGCAAAGAATATATTCTGTAGTATTAAACTGATTAGCACGGATGATCCAGAGCTTATTATAGACATTATCAAATCCACTAATAAGCAGACACAAGTTCTTGACGAGGCGTTTGAGTCATTAAAAGATTTTCATAAGAAGCTCCAAGCATATTATGAAACATACGATGCGCCTCAACGTTTGTATTATGAGCGCCGATCTAGGGAATTCAATACGCAAGAGGAAATTAATCGCAAACGTATCGTTACCTTAACAATGCAGATAAAGTCCTATTTGAGCATGTTCCTACTCGAACCACAGAGTACCCATCGATATTACGGAGAGCTCTTATCATCGTATCGCAAGAAGCTTTTTGTTGACAGCGACAAGTTGATTCTTTACTATACTGCAGCATGGTGCCTGTATCGAACGAATGAGGTGATCTTTAGCGATAGGAAATACAGTTCTATAAAGAAGTTCTCCTATCATATAATCATGTTAGTCGCACTATTAGCAGCAAAGCGACCGAACAACTTTAGACCTAATTCGGGCGGTGCCGAGAAATACTGTAATAAAGTTCTTGATATTGTCAACGATGATGCTAAATTTACGAAAGTTCTTGATCAAGCTGCTGGGATAATTGCCTCAACATTGAGTTCTATGGGAGTCCATAAGTCTAGCTCCAAACAGAACGAGCAACTCACCAGACGAAGAGACTTTACTATCGCACTAATGCGAAACGCTGGGTATAAAGTGGAAGGACACTAATCAGTATATCCAAGTTTGTTAGTGGCTCTCCAATGTATAACTCTAGTGCTATATTTGCGGGCAGGCTTTTCAAGATATCTTTTGAAATGTCTGCCTGCATTTGTTTCTTACTGGATATAATTACATACTTCGAATTACTAATATTATCAGAGTTGGCCAGGCGATGAACATCGTTGACAAGTATAGGTCTTACAGTGCTAATAGCAAGATAATAATAAAGAATTCTCTTGGTGCGTTGAGCATCAAGGGAATCTCTTTAGGGATGTTCTAAAAAATAATTAGCTGAATATCAGCTAATAATTTTCTCAGGCACTTGGAGTTCTCACAAGAATTTATGCTGCGGAATTAAGGGATATAATCCATTTTCTTCTTCATCTTGTCTATTAGAACTTCCTGTTCCAATTTCCGCCACCTCCCCCAGCGTCTTCCATTCCACGGTTTCTCCGTCGAGGAGGCGTTCGAGATAGGGTAAGAGGGGAGCGGCGGCGGTGGTCATGGGGAAAAGGGGAAGAATGAGGGTTCAGACTGGGACGTTTTCGGGCGGTGCCCCCACGTTCGCGAGGAGGGGCGGGGCGCACTCTGCGAAGTTACAATTTTTTCTCGGGAGGGCGGCGCGCCGAGGGGCGTTTTTTCGCCCCCTGCCCACGAGGGGCGCAGGTTGGCGCGCGGCGACCGCCCAACGCGTACGCGTGACGCGCGCGCGTCCGGCGTTTTCCGATTTTTTGCCTTCACCTCTTCACCTTTCGCCTGCAAGGTGTTGAGCGTCAGTGTATTGCGTGTAAAGGTTTCACCCCTCGTGTGTTCACGCCGATTTACGCGCAATCGTTTGAAATAGAGAGTGTTGCGCGTGAAGGCTTCACCTTGCGCCCCGGTCTTCACCGCTTTCGGCTACTTTTGCCCGCGGTCGTTGCGAGGGGGCGAGCGGTGCGGCGGGTGAAGCGCAGGGTGAAGGAATAACGGGGGTGAAACCTTCACCCCTAATTCGTTGTGCATGAGTGGGTTGTTGGGGTGGGTGAAGGTGTGAAGGCAAAAAACGAAAAATGGCTGAGTGCGCGTAACGCGCGCGTAAGAGGGAAGGGGCGAAAGGGCGGTTTTCGCTTCGCGGGCCGCGGGCGGTTGCGAAGGGTGGGCGAGGGACGACGAAAAGCAGTGGACTTAGGGACGAAAGTAGACGGGTTTCGGCTGAAAGTTCGCAGGTTTTCGGGGAGTGTGGCGGCGAAGGGATGAAAACGAGAGCGGGGCACGAAAAAAACGGCGGACGCCGGTGGGCGAATGAGGAGAAATTCGTAAATTTGCACTCTCAAACGATACCTTAACGGCTGAATGGCCGACACATGCACTATGAACCCTCTCTTTGCCCTCTTTTTCTCCCTGTCTTCCGCTGCGGGCGGAGCTTACCTCGGCGAATCGATCGCCCTGGCGGTGGCCGTCTCGTGGACGGTGTGCGCCCTGCTGAGCGAAACGGTGAGCCGCCGTCTCGGTGCGCACGTGGTGAACGTGCTGCGCATGGTACTCTCGTTGCTCTTCATCGGCGCCCTGCTGTGGGTCTGCACGGGTTCGCCCCTTCCGCCGCGGGCCGATGCCACCACCTGGGGCTGGCTCTTGGCTTCGGGGCTGGTGGGCTATGTGTTTGGCGACTATTGCCTGTTCAATGCCTATTTGCTCATCGGTTCGCGCTTCGGTCAACTCTTCATGACCATCGCGCCGGCGGTTTCGGCCGTGGCGGGGTGGCTCTTGCTGGGCGAGCGGCTCTCGGCGCAGGCCTTGGCCGGGATGGCGGTGACGATGACGGGCATCGCGGTGTCGATTCTCGGCCGCGGTGCGCCCGACGAGGAGGGGGAAGGGCGGCGCCGGCGCAAAGTGCGCCTCAATCTCCCGACGCGCGGCGTGCTGCTGGGCATCGGTGCCGGCGTGGGGCAGGGCTTGGGGCTGACGCTCTCGGCCGTGGGCTTGAAACACTATGCGGCGGTGTGGACGGTGGCGAAGGTGGGGGCGTCGATGGCCTTTCTCCTGCCGTTTGCGGCCACGCAGATGCGTGCTGTGACGGGGCTGCCGGGCTTTCTGCTCATCCTCTTCTTGGCGGGCAAGGGCGGCGCGCTGCGCCGTGCCTGCACCGACGGCCGCGGTTGGCTGCTCATGGCGGCCACGGTGGTGTTCGGCCCCTTTGTGGGGGTGTCGCTCTCGCTCATGGCCACGCAATACACCTCGACGGGGGTGGCGATGACGATCATGTCGCTCTCGCCCGTGCTCATCCTCTGGCCGGCGCATGTGCTCTTCGGCCAGCGCGTGACGCGCCGCGAAGTCGTGGGCGCGCTCATCAGTGTGGCGGGGGTGGCGCTCTTCTTCGTGTGAGGAGAGAAATAAATAGTGGGATAAAATGTGTGCTGTACAAAATAATGTACTATATTTGCAGCGTAAGTTGAAGGATATGGCAACAGAAAACGAACCTATCATTGAAAAACTTCTCACGGAAGATGAGAATGAATTGATCGAAGCCATCAGAAATTACCACAGGGCTTATCCCAATGGGAATGTTCGGCTCAAACGATATGCGCGAGATATTTTCGATCTCCTGATGGGAAGTTGTTATCGATAAGCTTACGCCGGTGGCATGCTGCCGGCTCTCCCGATGCCGAAAGGGGCAGACGGCCACCGACGCATCGCTTCGCGGCCGATTAAAATTGGCTGTTCACCCACTAAAAACAGAAAATGATATGATGACTGTTGTTTCTAAATCAGACCGCATCACGGATATGCGTCGCCGTTTTGACGACGTGGAAGATTTTATTTGCTGGGGCGAAATAGCCGAGGCCTATTTCGATCGCAGTGCGTCTTGGTTCTATCACAAACTCAATGGGCATGACGGCAACGGCCGACCGGACGGCTTCACCCGATCGGAAGCCGAACAACTGCGCGGCGCGTTCTTGGACTTGGCCGATCGGCTGCGCAAAACGGCGGAGCAACTCGAATTCTGAGCGCGTGCGCTGTCGTATACACCAATTCCCCCTCGTGCCTTTGGACGCGAGGGGGAATTGAGGTCTGGGGAGGTGGACGTGTGATGAGAATTTATCGGAATGCCGCGGCTTTAAATAATTGGGTTGTTAAATGTTGAAATGATGGATACCAAAATGGGCTTATTGCTTATCTTTGCGGTGAACGCAATAAGACAACTATGGAAGTAATCAGCGCAAGAGAATTTAGAACGAACCAAACCAAGTATCTCGGCATGGTCAAAGAAGGCAAGGAAGTGATTTTGAAGTCGAGAGGGTTGGGCAGTTTTCGCATCACGCCCCTCACCGCGCAAGATGTGGTGACGAACGAACTTGACCTCATAGAGAGTTTGCGGCTTGCACTGCAGGAGGTGAAGCTCATGCAAGAGGGCAAAATCGAAACGCTTTCCATGACGAAATTGCTCGATGAAGCTTTAAAGTGATTCCCACTCCGACCTTCGCCAAAAGCTTAAAAGCCTTGGCGAAGATGTGAAGGCTTTTGTGGCTGAACTCGAACGAAATCCGTTGCAAGGGGTTGAGTTGACCGCCGGTATTCGAAAAATTAGAATGGCGATCAAGTCTAAAGGAGCCGGTAAGTCGGGAGGGGCAAGCGTGATTACGTATAATGTCCTTGTGACGGAAGAGGAGGGAGAAGTGTATCTCTTGGAAATTTACGACAAGTCTGCATACACTTCGGTTCATGAAGGGGTACTCAAACAGATGATTGAGACGTTGCCTATTTTAGGCGAAATAGAATAGGATTGCAGAAGAGGACAAAACTACTCCCCCTCGTGCCTTTGGGCGCGAGGGGGAGTGGTGCGTTGTGGGAGGTGGGCGTGCGATGAGAGGATTTATCGAAATACCACGGCGCTGTTCCGCTTTAAACAACGGGATCGTTAAATGTTGGATACCGAAATGGGTTTATTGCTTATCATGGATTAGACCGATGAGCAGCGAATGATTTGGTGCACTTCGATTTTGAATGTATCGCACTGTTGCCGCATCATTCCAAATGTCCGGCTGAACCCTCTTTGCTTGTGAGGCTATTGTTTTCCTAAGATGCTGTTGACAAGCCGATAGACTCTGGTACCCACAGACTGAGGCCACCTGTCATTGGGATTGCTGTCCAACTTGCTTGCTCTTTCGATAGCCTTTTCAATTTCGGGGAGAAGTTTTGTGACTTCGTATTTCGATTCGCTATAGCTGCCCATGAGCTCACGAAGCCTTTTCTTTGTCCAAGTGTCGCCGTTGCGTTTGATTTTCTTGTTCTCGGACAAACTCTTCCTGTCTTCTTCGGCATACTGTGCTACATCTTCAAGATGCAGAATGAGCCATAGCTCAAAACAGGGGTTACTGACGCAAAAAAAGTAACGTTCGTGCTGTGAACACTTCTGAGCTACACCGGAAAGCATTTGCTCTGTCCACCGGTCTTTGTCAACAACCGCCCATAACTGATCATCTTCATCCATATCATATTTTGCAGCAAAGTCTTGAATCTGACGATAGACATGCTCCGGACTGGACTCATTAGAATCTCTTCGCAAGACCTCGATCTGTACACCGGAGGCATGCAAGGAAGCCTTCAGCTGTTCGAAGTAGATGTTCTCGGTTTCCTTACCTTCTGCCGCAATGACTACAAGGCGACCGGATCTGACCCCTTCCGGGCGCTCAAAGCTCTTACGCTTTCTCATAGCTCACCATTTTAGGTTGTTGATAGGTGCAAAAAAGGGTATTGCACCATACCTACCTTGAAGATACCCTTTGCGAATGTTTTCTCTCGGCTTGTACTCTGCAAGAGAGGTGAAATGAGAAGCTCCATCTGTATCTTTCTCTACAAACCACACCTCGTCAGCACGAATCAGATCCAAGTTAAGTAGATTGGATTCGTGGGTGGAGAAGATAAGTTGAGTGTCTTTGTCTGCTTTGAGGTGTCTGAAGTAATACTCAAGTATCTTCTGAGAAAGCATAGGATGCATACTTCTATCAATTTCATTGATCAGATAGACGGCATCATTCAGACGCAAATCAATGAGCATAGGGATGAAATCCATGATTCTTATAGAACCATCTGACTCCTCATTCATCTCAAATGCAACCTCTGTGTCACCTTCACCCTTGTGGATCGTATTCTGCTTATAGATGGTCGTTGCGCCATTTTCATCAGACTCGAAGAAGTAGATAGCAGAACCGGATGGAGAAGCTACAACAATGCCTTTACCGGGTTCTGCTTCCGAGAGTAGGTCCGTTACCAGTTCCTTGGGTAATTCTAGATTCTCCTTTGGCACCTTAACGCGTCGTATGTCAACAATACCGGTGTTGAAATATTCAAGAAGTGATTTTGTGGCATCAGCAAATTGCTTATCTTTTTCCACACGGATTGACAGCCCTTCGAACTTTGTTTTTGGGAAGATGATTTTTAGATTCTCTTTCATCCAGCGATAGACCTCACTGATTGCACCGATGCCTTTACCGTTGCGCTTGATGTATTCAGAAAGAAAGCTGTCGCTCTTTGGAGTACTCTTGCTGATGAAGCCCACAAGCTGCTTTTCCTCGTCGTTGGCCGTGTTGGTGCCAAAGGTGAAACAGTTGCCATCGGCCACCACCTTACGTGTATAGATCTCCGTGTCTGAACGACTGTTGATCTCGAACAACCATTCTTCAACCACACCTTTAACAGAGAATTCGACGCCATAGGCGTAGTATTTCCCGCCAACCTTGATTTCCATTTCAACCTTAGAAGGCTTATTTCCTAATTCCGCGAGCTTAAAAGGTTCTAATTCATTCTTCGGAACACCTCCCAAAGCGATCTTCTGAAGAAGGGAAACTGCCTTGATGATGTTGCTCTTACCGGAGGCATTGGCACCATATATGATACCTGCTTTGAGTACAGAAATATCATCACGCTTTTTTGCGCGACAAACCTGTTCCGGATGCTTATCGCTTTTACCTGCAACGAAACTGATTTGAGCTTCTTCTTTGAACGAGAATAAATTCTCAACTGTTACTCTTAAGATCATGTGATGACATATTGTTACTTGTTTGAGTTGCAAATGTAGTCAATCTAGTCGTGGTTTCCAAGGTTCCTGTCAAATACTTGCAGGAAATATGTGCGAACTCGTGTGCGCTCACTTCCTCAAAGTGCACAGCGCAAGATCGTAGATTACTCCGGACAGCAGCCATGTCAGGTCTTGTTGTTCGCTAAAAGTTTAGATGCTGCAAATTTGGCGTTCTGATTGCTGCTAAATAGGTTGATTCATTTTACTTCATCGAAAGAGAGGGGGACTTTCGATGAAGTAAAATGAATCAACCTATTTCTGTTCTTCGCAAGCGCATTCTCGCGGGGCGCCGGCGCCTTGCACGGCAAGAAGTGAAACGCACCACTCCCCCTCGTGCCGTTGGGCGCGAGGGGGAGTGGTTGAATTGGGGAGGGCGAGGGGAGATCCCCTCGGTGGGTGTTATTTCACGTTATTGAGCGTGACGAGGAGGCGACGCGTGCCGGTGGCCGAAACCTTGTCGGGCGCGAGTTCGAGCGTGTCGACAGCCGTTTTTTCGGAGGTGAGCAGGCTGTGGTTGACCTTCACTACCAGTTCGGCGGTGGTGCTGCCGTCGGCGAAGTGCACGAGGGTGTCGGGCAGGTAGCTGGCGTGCAGCGTGTCGGCCTTCACGCGAACGGCTACCGTGGCGGCACCCTTCGACGTGCCGCGAAGCAGCGTGACGGTGTACTGGTCGAGCGGGCGCGCAGTGACAAAGTTGAAGCTGCGCGTGCTGTGCAAGAAGCTGTATTTGTCGGTTTGGGTGGACGAGGAGTCAGTCCACGACGGATCGTCGCTGCACGACACGGCGGCAGAGGCGGCGAGAAGGCCGGCGGCGAGGAGGGGGAGAATATGGAGTTTCATTGTGTGAGCGAGTGAAAAAAATGATCCGGGGGCTGCGGAACGAGGGATGGGCCCCCGGATCGAAACAAACACTTAGATGAAATGGAAAAGCGAGTGGGCGCCCGGCCGCATCAATTGTTGAGAGGCACGGGTTGCGGCTTGCTGCCGAGCGGGTTGTAGTCGCCGTCTTTCACGGCCTTGTTGGCTTCGCGCTCCTTCTGCGGGACGGGAATGAGCATCACGGGGGAGTTGGCCGGGACGTTATAGTTGACTTCCTGCAGGAAACCGCAGTCGCGACGGTCGATGCCTTTGCCGAGACGCAACAGGTCGAAGTAAGAGAAGCCTTCGCCCCAGAGTTCCACGCGGCGCTGCATCCACACGGCCTCTTGTACGGCTTCGGGGGTGGTGGCGGTCAGCGTGTAGGCGGGATCGCGATAGGTCTTGACGAAGTCGGTGAGCACCTTGGCGCCTTCGGCGGCTTGACCGCTCATGGCGAGGGCTTCGGCCTTGATGAGGTACATCTCTTCGACGCGCATGAGCAGCAGATCCTGGGCGCTGATGGACTGGTTGGGCACGCTCTTGTAGGAGTCGAACTTCACGTTGGTGAAGGGCGTTGCACGGATCTCGGCCAGGTAGCCGCGCTGGGCACGGTTGAGGTTGGGCGATTCGCCCTTGGCGTCGAGGAACCAGCCTTTGCGCACGTCGGTGGAGGGAATGGAGGCGTAGAGCTTGGTGTTGATGCCCTTGGTGGCGCCGACCATCACATAGCCGTAGGCGAAGGTGCACATGTGCGAGGCCCAGTTGACGATGCCCGAGGTGACCACGGGGTCGGTCTCTTCGATCTTGATGCCCCACATCCAATCGTTTTCGCTCATGGAAGTGAAGGTGGGGTGGCTCACGGCTTCGCGAGAGGCGGGGGGGATGCCTTCGGCAGCTTCGGCGGCAGCGGCGGTGATGGCTTGGTCGGCCGCTTCGGCGGCATCGGCCCAGCGTTGCTGCACGAGGGCGACGCGAGCCCGGAGGCCGTAGACTACGGCGAGACTGACGAAGCGACGGTCGCTGCGCTCGGTGTCGGTGGACTGGAGATTGACGAGCGCGGAATCGAGGTCGGTGTTGATGCGCTGATAGACGGCTTCGACGCTGGAGAGGGGGAGACCCTTTTGCTCGGACTCGGCTTGGTTGTCTTCGGTGATCACGGGCACGCAGTTGGCCTGCTCATGGCCCTTGTAGGTGAACTGGAAGCTTTGGGCGAGCGTGAAGTAGTCGAAGGCGCGAACGGCTTGGGCCTGGGCGCGGTTGAAGCGGGTGACGGGGTTGGTGTCGTCGCTCTTGACGGAGGCGAGCAGGGCGTTGCAGGCCTTGATCTGGTCGTAGCAGTTGCTCCACACCACGCGGGGGAAGCGATCGTAGACGTGGTTGTCGTCGAGCGTGGTCTCGGCACCGAACCAGTTGTAGCCGTTGGTGGTGCAGGTCACGTCGGCGCCGCGGCAGTCAAAGCCGAGCAGGACGGAGCCGTAGCCGAAATCGAGGTGGCCTTTGGCGGTGGCTTCCAGGCGAGAGAAGATGCTCATGACGCCATTGACAGCTGCGGAGGCGCGCTCGGGGACGCGGCGATAGAGTTCCGCTTTTTGAGCTTCGGTGACGGTGTCGCCTTGCGGGGCGGTGTCGAGATCGGTGCAGCCGGCGAGGGCGAAGAAGGGGAGCAGGCCGAGCGACAACCGGCCCCATTGATATAGTGATTTCATTGTGAAGCGGTTTTGGGAAGGATTAGAAAGTGAGTTTCACGCCGAAGGAGACGGTGCGCACGGCCGTGTAGGAGTTGGCGTAGACAGCGGTCTGGCTCTGGCGCGGGTCGATGCCCTGGCGGGCGGCGAAGAGTGCGAGGTTGTCGGCGGCGGCATAGAGGCGAGCCGAGGCGAGCTTGGCGTGGCGCACGAGGTGGCGCGGCAGCGTGTAGCCCAGCGTGACATTGTTGAGCGAGAGGTAGTCGGACGACACGAGCCAGCGGGTGGAAGTGGCGTCGGCATTGCTGTCGCCGGCGTCGAGACGCGGCACGTCAGTGTGCTGGTTTTGAGGCGTCCAGGCACGGGCGATGTCCTTGTGCCAGTTTTGACCGGCGTTTTCCGCCTTGACGTGCATGAGGTCTTGGTAACCTTGGTCCATCACCTTGCCGCCGAGCTGGAAGGAGGCCGAGACGGAGAGGTCGAAACCGAAGGCTTCGAGCGTGGAGCTGAAACCGCCCGTGACGGTGGGCAGGAGGTTGCCCATGGCATGACGTGCGTTGGCGTAGGCATCGTCCCAGTCGTCGGTGAGCACGCGAGAGGTGGCACCCGTCTTGCTGTCTTTGTTCACGGTCCAATACATGGCCTTACCCGTGACGGGGTCGACGCCGCCGTATTCCACGAGGTTGAGTTGGAACATGTTCTGCCCTTCTTGATAGAGGCGCGAACCGCTCTTGATGCCGTCTTTGGCGAAGTCGGGGTGGAGCTTGAGGATCTTGTTGCTCAGGAAGGTGGCGTTGGCGGCAACGGTCCACTTGAGGCGGCTGTTGTGGAGCACCACGGAGTTGAGGTCGATTTCGACACCGCTGTTGCGCATCGAACCGATGTTCATGGGCATGGTGGCGTAGCCGTTGGAGAGGGCCACGGGTTTGTTGTAGAGCATGTCGCTGGTCTGGCGGTTGAAGTATTCGACCGAACCGGCGAGCTTGCCGTTCCACAGGCTGAAGTCAACACCCACGTTGAACGAGTTGCTCTTTTCCCACGTGAGGTCCTTGTTGCCCTTGTAGACCAGGGTGGCGTCGGCGAGCATGCTGTTGGCGCCCGTCACCTTGTACTGGTCGATGTAGGCGTAGTTGTTGAGGGTGGTGCCGTCGCCGATGGCGTCGTTGCCCTGCTGGCCGAACGAGGCCTTCACCTTGAGGAGGTCGACCCAGCGGTAGGGTTTCATGAACGATTCCTTGGCCACGTCCCAGGCGCCCGAAAGGCTCCAGAAGTTGCCCCAGCGGTGGTCGGGGTGGAAGCGCGAAGAACCGTCGCGGCGGAAGCTGAAGCTGGCGAAGTACTTCTCGGCCCAGTCATAGTTGACGCGACCGAAGAAACCGGCGGTGATGTATTCGCCGTATTTACCGTAACCCTTGCGCTGGTTGATGGTGTTGTTCACCGCCCAAACGCCGTCGCGGTAGAGGTATTGACCATTGGCGGAGAGTTCTTCGGTGTGGCGGTCGTAGCGCTCGAAACCGAGGAGGAAGTCGGCGCTGTGCAGACCCCACGACGTTTTGTAGGTGGCGAGATACTGCTGGTTGAGGCTGCGCATCTGCACGAGGCTTTGAGCGGCTTCACCACCGGAATTGGCCGACTGGCCGACGAGGGAAGATCTGGCGTCGTGCTCGCGGGTGTTGTCGACCGTGAGACCCAAAGAGGCCGTGAGCGTCAAGCCCTTGAGGGGCATCACATTGGCATACCAGCGACCGGTGAAGAGGTCGGTGAGGAATTCGTGGAGGTTGTTGGTCAGGTCGCCCACGGGGTTGGAGAGCGACATGAAGTTGCGCTTATAGGGCACGACTTGTCCGTCGCCGTAGTCGAAGATCTGCTGACCGGTGGTGGGATGGTGGGCGAAGCTGCCGTCGGGGTTGCGCACATACATGGGATAGACGGGAGCCATGCTGTTGGCCATGTAGAAGGCGTTGCCGGAGCTGGTGCCATCTGCATTGGTCTGATTTTCGGGGTAGGCGCTTTGGGCGTAGGAGTAGCCGAGGTTGGCACCGATCTTGAGCCACGACTTGGCCAGATAGTCGGCATTCAGGCGAGTGGAGTAACGCTTGTAGCCGGAGTTGTCGATGATACCCTCGTCGTTGAGGTAGCCGCTGCCCCAGTAGTAGTTGAAGCGCTCGTTGCCGCCGGAGACGCTGAGATTGTACTCCTGACGGGTGTTTTGACGGAAGATTTCTTTCTCCCAGTTGTCGGGGCGAAGGAGGTTGAGGGGATTGCCCTGCTTGTCGCGCACCATGTAGCCGAGGGTGGCGCGGGGGTTGAAGTTGCCGTTGGCGTCGAAGAGGAGTTCGCCTTCGGGGGTGGAGAAGACGGGGTAGCCGAGGGCCTTCTGGATGCGCGGGTTGGTGCGCTGGGCGGCGCGCTCGGCGCTGAGGCCGTTGTTGTAGATGTCTTGGTTGTAGAGACTGTGGTAGAGGTGGGTGACGTAGTCCTTGGCGTCGCGCACCACGTCGTAGTTGGGGATTTCGCGCGAGTTCACGCCCCAACGGCCTTCGAATTGCACTTTGGCGTCGCCCGACTTACCTTTCTTGGTGGTGATGAGCATCACGCCGTTGGCACCGCGGGCACCATAGAGGGCGGCGGATGCGGCGTCCTTGAGCACCGAGACGTTCTCGATGTCGTTGGGGTTGATGGAGGAGATGTCGCCGTCGTAGGGCACGCCGTCGAGCACGATGAGGGGGCTCATGGTGGCGTTGATGGAGCCGAAACCGCGGACGCGGATGGTGGCGGAGGTGCCGGGCTGTCCGTTGTTGCTGGTGGTCTGCACACCGGCCACGGTGCCGTTGAGGGCGCGCGAAACGTCGGAGACTTGGCGATTCTCGAGTTTCTGGGCGCTCATCGTGGCGGCAGAACCCGTGAACGAGGCTTTCTTCGCCGTGCCATAGGCCACGACGATGGCTTCGTTGAGGTTGGAGTCGTCCCATTCGAGCACTACATTCATCGTGCCGTTTTTGCTAATCTCCATCGTGCGGGGCTTCATGCCCACGTAGGCGATCGTGAGAGACTTCGTGCCGGCGGGCACTTTGGCTAACGAGAAATTTCCTTTACCGTCGGTGAGGGCCACGGTGCGGGTGCCGATGCGTACTGCTGCGTTGACGATGGGGGTGCCTTCGCTGTCGGATACGTGACCCAACACGGCCGTCTGCGCCATCGCTACGCCGCTCATCAAGAGCGCTACGCCGAGTGTGACTGACTTCTTGTTCATACTTGTAAATATCGTTTGGATTGCTGTTCGATGTTCGAGCGCGGAAAACTCCTTTGCGGACGATTGAAATGCCGTCACTGGTTTTTGCCGCTGTATGTATTTGCAAATATAGGATTCTACACACTTTTGACAAAGGAACGCGTCGAAAAATGAACTCCGTGCGCGGTGTTTTAACTTATTAGCGTGCGAAATGTAAGTTCTAACTTAGCAATTCTACCCTATCGCAATTTGTTTTGTGTGCAGGTGATGTTCTTTTGCTTTACGTTTGCGCGGTTTGTGCGCTTAAAAGTGGAATTGTGTGCGATGGTAGGTGGTTTTATGAGATTTTAGGCGTGTGTGAACTAAGTGGGTGGAGATTTTTCGCCGAATGGTGGGTTTGCGGGTGAATATAATGTCGTTATGCGATGAAATATGCTTATTTTTCGTCGATGGGATGATTCTTTTTCAGTGTTCTGCGCGGTGGAGGTGACGAAATGGTGCGTGAGGACACAAAAAGCGGGCAGCCACAGTGAAGTGGCTACCCGCTGTGGGGCCGACGTGCATGCCGGAGGGGGCGGATCTCATTTTGTCGGTTGACTTTACGTGGGTCGGATACTCCAATGAAAAACGACGGAAAAGCAATTTGACAGCCACCGGTTGTCAAATTGAAGATGACACCCCCATTTCACCCTGTCTTGGTCCCACTATTTGCTTTTGATGCGAGTGGATAATCTTGATGCTCGGAAGTTCTATGAAATAGAATGCGCGCAACAGCAATGGTCGAAACGTCAGCTGTCAAGGCAGATTGGGAGTTGCTTATACGAAAGACTAGCTTTGAGTCGAGACAAGGAAGGCGTTATGCGCCTTGCACACGAGGGACAGGTCATCAGTAAGCCTGAGGATGTCATCAAGGATCCGATTACCTTGGAATTCCTGGGACTGAAGTCGGATGCAATTTATTCCGAGAGTAAGCTTGAACACGCGATCATTGGTAAGATGCAACAGTTCTTACTCGAGCTTGGCAAAGGCTTTCTTTTCGAGGCGAGACAAAAGCGTTTTACATTTGAAGAGAAGCACTTTTATGTAGACTTGGTGTTTTACAATAGGCTATTGCGGTGTTATGTGTTGATTGATTTGAAGATAGGTGAGCTCTCGCACCAGGATTTAGGGCAGATGCAGATGTATGTCAACTACTATGATCGCTACGTCAGACAAGCATTTGAAAGCCCTACTATTGGTATTCTACTATGCGAGAACAAAAATGATGCCTTGGTAGAGCTCACGCTACCCAGGGAGGCTAATATTTATGTATTGCTGTCCGGTAAACTTCAAAACTGCAGAAGAATCCAGCCCGAAGCCCTTTA
>ERZ772920.1025-NODE-1025-length-14938-cov-6.193577_pt1 | contig 14938 bp, 75 predicted proteins | sample MGYA00511469_ERZ772920 | MGnify/ENA primary metagenome ERZ772920 (study PRJEB29015, sample SAMEA2738069) | human oral metagenome | biome: human oral; feature: human-associated habitat; material: saliva | place: China | collected 2216 ... | reverse complement strand
TTTCATTCCATTCCATTCCATTCCATTCCATTCCATTCCATTCCATTCCTTTCCAATTCACTCCACTCCACGATAATCCCCTCCTCTCCATTCCATTCCATTCCTTTCCATTACTTTCCGTTACATTAAATTCCATTGCATTCCATTCCATTACACTCCACTCCTTTCTATTCCACCCCACTGCATTCCATTCCATTAAATTCCATTCTATTGCATTCCTTTCCATTTCAATCCCTTCCATTCCATTCCATTCCATTGCATTCCATTCCATTACACTCCACAGCACTCCACTCGAATCCATTGCATTCCATTTCATTCCATTCCATATCACTCCATTCAATTCCATTCCTTTGCATTCCATTCAACTTCATTCCACTCCATTTCGTTGCATTGCATTCCAGTCAATTCCTTTCCATTCAATTCCATTCCATTCTATTCCACTCCACTCCACTCCATCTCATTCCACTCCATTGCATTCCACTCCACTCCACTCCACTTCAATCGAATCCATTGCATTGCATTCCATTCCACTTCACTACATTCCATTCCATTCCCTTTCATTTCACTGCATTCTAATCCACTCCATTCCACTCCATCCCATTCCACTCCATTGCATTCCACTCCACTCTACTCCACTTCACTCGATTCCATTGCATTCCATTCCATTCCATTCCACTCCTCTCCATTACTTTCCCTTCCATTAGACTCCATTCTAATCCCCTCCATTCCATTGCACCCCATTCATTGCCATTCCACACCGTTTCATTCCATTCCACTCCACTCCACTCCATTCAATTCCATTCCACACCACTCCATTCCACTACACAGCTTTCCATTCCATTCCTCTCCTTTTCATTCCGTTCAGTTCCATTCCATTTCACTCCATTCCACTCCAATCCACACCATTCCATTCCACTCCTTTTCTTTCCACTTCTCTCCATTCCATTCTAATCCACTCCATTACAATCCAATCCATTTTACTCCATTGAATTCCACTCCAATCCACTCCATTCCATTCCATTCCACTCCATTCCACTGCATTCCATTCCATTCCATTCCACTCCACTCCATACCATTCTGTAGTATACCATTCCATTCCCTTCCATTCCATTTCATTCCATTCCATTCCATTCCATTCCACTATTCTCTCCTCCACTCCAGTCCACACCTCCCCATTCCATCCCATTCCACTCCACTCCATTCCATTCTTTTCCATTCCATTCCATTCCACTCCATTTTATTCAATTCCATACCACTCCACTCCACTCCAATCCACTCCATTCCGTTCCGTTCCGTTCCATTCCATTCCATTCCATTCCATGCCTTTCCATTACTTTCCATTCAATTCCACTCCAATCCATTCCATTCCATTCCATTCGTTTCCATTCTTTTCCATTTTACTCCATTCCATTCCATTCACTTCCATTCCATTCCAATCAATTCCATTCCATTCCATTCCAATCAACTCCATTCCATTACATTCCCCTCCACTCATTTCCATTCCATTACACTCCACTACATTCCAGTCCTTTCCACTCCAGTACACTCCACACCATTCCATAACACTCGACTCCACTCCATTCCATTCCACTCCATTCCATTCCGCTCCATTCTGTTGCACTCCACTCCATTCCATTCCACTCAATTTCACTCTATTCTATTCCACTCCTCTCCACTCCCTCCAATCCATTCCATTCCATTCCACTCCACTCCACTCCATTCCATTCGATTCCATTCCTTTCCATTCCACTCCACTCCATTCCACTCCATTCTACTCCATTCCAATCCATTCCACTCCATTGCAGTGCATTCCATTCCACTCCACTCCACTCCATTCCACTGCATTCCATTCCATTCCATTCCACTCCACTCCATACCATTCTATAGTAAGCTATTCCATTCTATTCCATTTCATTACATTCCATTGCATTCCACTATGCTCTTCTCCACTCCAGTCAACACCTCAGCATTCCATCCCATTCCCTTCCATTCCACTCCACTCCATTCCATTCTATTCCATTCCATTCCATTCCACTCCACATTATTCAATTCCATACCACTCCACTCCGCTCCACTCCAATCCACTCCATTCCATTCCATTCCATTACATTCCGTTCCATTACATTCCGTTCCATTCCTTTCCATTCAATTCCACTCCACTCCATTCCTTTAAATTCCATTCCTTTCCATTCCGTTCCATTTTACTCCATTCCATTCTTTTCCATTCCCTTCCATTCTATTCCACTCCATTCCCTTCCACTCCATTCCAAACAACTCCATCCCATTACATTCCCCTCCACTCATTTCCATTCTATTACACTCCACTACATTCCAGTCCTTTCCATTCCGCTACACTCCACACCATTCCATAACACTCCACTACACTCCATTCCATTCCACTCCATTCCATTCTGCTCCATTCCATTGCACTCCACTCCATTCCATTCCACTCCATTTCACTCTATTCTATTCCAATCCTCTCCACTCCACTCCAATCCATTGCATTGGAATCCACTCCACTCCACTCCATTCCATTCCATTCCATTCCATTCCACTCCGCTATATTCTACTCCATTCCACCTCACTTCATTCCTCTCAATTCCATTCATCTCCACTCTACTCCATTACACTCTTTTCCATTCAACTCCGTTCCATTCCACTCAACTGCTTTCCATTCCATTCCACTGCTCTACATTCGACTCCATTCCACTCCATTCTACTCTACTCCATTCCATTCCATTTACTTCCATTTCCATTAAATAGAATTCCATTCAGTTCCATTCCACTCCATGCTACTCCACTCCGCAACTTTCCATTCCACTGCATTGCATTCTATTACAATCCATTCCATTGCATTCCAATCTACTCCATTCCATTCCACTCTAGTCCACTCCATTCCGTTCCATTCCTTTCAATTACATTCCACTCATCTGCATTCCATTCCATTCCAGTAAACTCCATACCATTCTATAGTGTTCCATTGCATTCCATTCCTTTCCTTTGCATTCCAATCCACTATTCTCTACTCCACTCCAATCCCCTCATCTCCATTCCATCCCCGCCCATTCCATTCCATTCCACTCCAATCCATTCAATTCCATTCCACTCCATTTCTTTCCATTCCATTCCTTTCCATTCCTCTCCATTCCATTCCACTCTATTCGATTCCATTCAATTCTGCTCCTCTCCATTCTATTCGATTCCACTCCACTCCACTCCAATCCATTCCATTCCATTCCATTCCATTCCATTTCATTCCAATCCATTCCACCCCATTCTATGCCATTCCATTCCATTCCATTCCATTCCATTCCACTCCATTGCATTCCATTCCATTACATTCTGTCCCATTCCATTGCATTGCATTCCATTCCATTCCACTTCCATCCATTGCATTTCACTCGAATTCACCCAGTCTCATTCCATTCCTTTCCATCCCATTCATTTCCCTTCCTTTCCATTCCATTACTTTCATCTCCATTCCACTCCACTCCTCTACATACCACTAAATTCCATTCCATTCTATTCCATTCCACTCTGTTCCATTCCATTGCGTTCCATACCGTTGCATTCCAATCCTTTCAACTCCACTCCATTCCATTCTATTCCATTCCATTTCATTCCATTCTGTTACACTTCACTCCACTGCACTACATTCCCCTCCTCTCCCTTCCATTGCTTTCCATTGCTTTACATTCCATTCCATTGCATTCCATTCCTTTCCATTCCATTGCATTCCATTCCATTCCACTCCATTCCATTCAATTCCACCCCACTCCATTCCATTCCATTCCATTCCATTCAATTGTACTCCCTTACATTATATTCCACAGCACTCCACTCGAATCCATTGCATTCCATTTCATTCCATTCTATTCCACTCCATTCAATTCCATTCCACCCCATTCCACTCCAATTCGATGCATTTCAATACATTCAATTCTGTTCCATTCAATTTCATTCCTCTCTATTCCACTGCACTCCATTCCACTCCATTCCATTCCACTCCATTCCATTCCATTCCTCTCCACCCCACTCCATTCCATTTCATTTCATTCCATTCCAATCCAGTACATTGCATTCCATTCCATTAGACTCCATTCTATTCCACTGCATTCCATTGCATTCCATTAAATGCCATTCCACTGCATTTCATTCCATTCCACTCTACTCCATTCTATTCCATTCCACACTACTCCACTGCACTCCAAAGCTTTCCATTCTATTCCTCTCCATTCCATTCCATTCAACTCCAGTCCATTCCTCTCCACTCCATTGCATTCCACACAACTGCATTCCATTCCACACCATTCCATTCCACTCCATTTGTTTCCAGTCCACTCCATTCCGTTCCACTCCACTTCCTTCCACTCCTTTCCATTCCACTCCTTTCCATTTCAGTCCACTCTACTCCACCCCACCCCATTCCATTCCATTGCGTTCCATTCATTTCCATTCCATTCCACTCCATTACAATGGATTACATTCCATTCCACTCCACTCCACTCCATTCCAATGCATTAGATAACATTCCATTCCACTCAAATCCATACCATTCTATAGTTTTCAATTCCATTGCTCTCCATTCCATTCCCTTCCATTCCATTCCGTTCCACTATATTCTTCTCCACTCCAGTCCCCTCGTCATCATTCCTTTCCATTCCATTTCATTCCATTCTACTCCACTCCATTCAATTCTGTAACATTCCATTACATACCATTCCATTCTAATCCATTCCATTCCATTCCATTCCATTCCAGTCCATTCTTCTGCACTCCATTCAATTCAATTCCACTCCACTCCACTCCAATCCACTACATTCCATTCCGTTCCATTTCATTCCACTGCACTTATTCTCATTTCATTCCATTGCATTCCATTGCCTTCATTCCACTTCTCTCAATTCCATTACATTCCAATCAATTCCATTCGATTCCAATTCACTCCATTCCATTCCATTCCATTCCATTGCATTCTCTTCCATTCCCTTCCATTCTATTTTATTCCCTTCCATTCTTTTCCACTCCATTCCATTCCACTCCATTCCATTCCATTCCATTCCACTACATTCCCTTCCATTCCATTTGACGCCACTCTATTCCACTGCATTACATTGCACTCCATACCATGTCATTCCACTCTCTTTCATTCCATTCCACTAAACTCCAATCAATTGCTTTCCAAACCTTTCCACTCCATTCTACACCTTTCCCTTCCATTCCTTTCCATTCCATTCCTTTCAACTCCACTCCATTTCAATCCACTCCAATCCATTCCACACCTCTCCATTCCATTCCACGCCATTCCATTCCACTCCATTTCTTTACAGTCCGCTCCATTCCATTCCACTCCACTGTATTCCACTCCATTCCACTGCATTCCATTCCATTCCACTTCACTCCACTCCATTCCACTGCATTATATTCCATTCCATTCCACTCCACTACATACCATTCTACAGTATTCCATTCCATTCCATTCCATTCCATTCAACTATACTCTACTCCACTCCAGTCCCTTCCCCTCCATTCCATTCCGTTCCATTCCATTCCTCTCCACTCCTTTCCATTCTATAACATTCCGTTCCATTCCATTCCATTGCATTCCACTCCACTGCATTCCATTCCATTCGAATCCAATCCACTCCATTCCTTTCCATTCCACTCCATTCCACTCCAATCCAATCCATTCCATACCGTTCCTTTCCATTCCTCTGCAATGCACTCCAATCCAATCCATTCCATACCGTTCCATTCCATTCCACTCCATTCCACTCCATTCCATTCCTTTCCATTCCATTCCATTCCATTGTATTCCATTCCATTCCATTGGAGACCTTTCCATTCCAATTCGTTCCTTTCGTTTCCATTTGATTCAATTCCATTCCTTTAGCTTCCATTCCATTAGTTTCTATTCCATTTGAAGGCATTTCATTCTAGTCCATTACATTCGAGTCGATTCTTTTCCATTACAGTCCATTCGATTCGATTCCTTTTCATTTTATTCGAATCCAATCCATTCAATTCCATTCTATTCAATTTCATTCCATTATAGATGGTTCCATTCTAGTATAATCCTTTCGTGTCCATTCTATTCCCCTTTATTCGATTCAATTCCATTCGATTCCATTCCTTTCGATTGCGTTCCATTCGAGTCCATTCCATTGGAGACCATTCCATTCGAGTCCATTCCATTCCACACCATTCCATTCCATTCCATTCGAGAAATGTCCATTCAAGTTCATGCCATTCGTGTCCATTCAATTCGATTCCATTCCATTAGAATCTATTCCACTAGATATCCTTACTTTCGATTCCATTCCATTTGAGTGAATTCCATTTCATTCCATTAAATTCGAGTCCATTCTATTCCATTCCAGAGCATTCGATTCCATTCGATTTAATTCCATTCGAATCCGTTCTTTCAAGTCCATTCAATTCGATTCCATTCCATTCGAGACCATTCCATTCTAGTCCATTCCTTTTGCTTACATTCCATTCCACTTTACTCGATTCCATTCCATTCAATTCCATTCCTTTCGATTGCATTCCACTCACAGCTCCATTCCACTCCGTTACATTCCTCTTCAATATCCTGCTTTCCATTTCACACACCATTCAATTCCACTCCATTCCATTCGACTCCACTCCATTCCTTTCCACTCCATTTCTTTCCATTCCACTCAACTCCATTCCATTCCATTCTACAGCATTCCATTCCCTTCCACTCCACTCCATTTCATGCCAATCCACTGCATTACCTTAAATTCCACTCCATTCCAACCCATTCCACACCACTCCATTGCACTCTATTTCATTCCAATCCACTCCACTCCATTCCATTCCACTACATTCCATTCACTCCATTCAATTCCACTCCATCCCATTCCATTCAATTCCACTCCACTTCACTCCACTCCACTACATTCCATTCCATTCCATTCCATTTTATTCCATTCATTTACGTACCACTCCACTCCACTCCATTCCATTCCACAGCACTCCAGCCCATTCCATTCTATTCTACTCCATTCCACTTCATTCCATTCCATTCCATTCCATTCCATTCCTCTCCATCCCATTCCATTCCACTCAACTCCATTCCACTCCATTACATTCCAAGCAATCCACTCCATTACATTTCACACACCATTCCATTCGCCTCCATTGCATTGCAATCCACGCCACTCCATTCCACTCCACTTCATTCCATTCCACTCAACTCCATTCTATTCTTTTCCACGGCATTCCATTCCATTACACTCCACTCCATTCCCTGTCCTTCCACTACATTCTGTTAAACTCTACTGCATTCCATACCATTCCACACCACTCCATTCCACTCTATTCCATTCCAATGCACTGCACTCCATTCTATTCCTCACCATTCCATTCCACTCCATTCCAATCCACTCCATTCCATTCCATTCCACTCCACTCCGTTCCATTCCACTCAACTCCATTCCATTCCATTCTATTCCATTCCGTTAACTTCCATTCCACTCCAGTCCATTCCACTCAATTCCACTCCACTCCATTCCAATACATACCATTCCACTTCACTGCATTCCACTCCATTCCTTTCAAATCAATTCCAGTCTTCTCCACTCGATTCCACTCTATTTCACTCCATTCTTTTCCACTCCATTCCATTCCACTCCATTGCAATCCACTCCATTCCATTCCACTCCACTTAATTTCATTCCATTACCCTCCACAATAATCCAGTCTATTCCATTCCACTCCACTCCACACCATTCTATTACACTCCATTCCAATCCATTCCATTCCACTCCAATCCATTCCGCTCCATTCCATTAAACTGCAATCCATTCCATTCCACTCCATTCCACTGTATTCCACTCGACTCCTCTCCCCTGCACTGCACTCCATTCCATTCCATTCCACTCCACTCCACTCCATTCCATTCCATTCCATGTCATGCCATTCCACTCCACTCCATTCCACTTTGCTTCATTCTACTCTATTCCATTCCAGTCCACTCCACTCCATTCCAATATATTCCATTCCAGTCCATTTCATTCCACTCCTCTTAATTCCATTTCATTCCACTCCACTCCTCTCCATTCCACTCCATTGCATTCCATTCCATTCCATTCTAATCCATTCTATTGTATTCCATTCCGTTCCATTCAATTCCATTCTACACTAATCCACTCCACTCCACTGCACTCCATTCAATTCCATTGCATTCCATTCCATTCCATTCCATTCTTTTATATTCCACTCCAATCTATTCCATTCAACTCTTCTCCATTCAATTCCATTCTTTTCCACTCCTCTCCATTCCATTCCACTGCACTCCATTCCATTGCATTCTATTCCCTTCCATTCCATTCCATTCACTTCCATTCCATTCCAATCCATTCCAAACCATTCCACTCCCCTCCACTCCATTCCATTCCAGTCCACTCCATTCCATAGCATTCCATTCCTTTCCTTTCCATTCCATTGTATTCCATTTCATTCCACTCCACTATGCTACCCTCCTCTCCTTTCCGTTCCATTCCATTCCATTGCTTTCCATTCCACACCATTCCATTCCATTCAAAACCAGTGCCCTCCATTTCGTTCCATTCCATTCCACTCCACTCCATTCCATTCCACTCCACTCCATTCCATTCCATTCCACTGCGCTCCAATCCACTCCATTCCATTCCTCTCTATTCCATTCTATTCCTTTGGATTCCGCTCCTCTGCTCTCCACTCCACTCCATTCCTTTCCATTCCATTCCATGACATTCCAATCCATTCATTTCCATCCCACTCCAATGCACTACTCTACACTCCATTCCATTCCATTCCATTCCATTCGATTCCTCTCAAAACCATTCCACTCCTTTCCATTCCACTCCATTCCATTCCACTCATATCCAATCCATTCCATTCCATTCAATTCGATTCCACTTCATTCCATTCCACTCCATTCCATTAGACTGAAATCCAATCCATTACTTTCCATTCCAATTCACTCCACTCCACTGCCCTCCACTCCATTTCATTCCATTCCACTCCAGCACATTACACTTCCTTCTACGAAACTCCAATCCACTCCATTCCATTCCACTCCACTGGACTCCATTCTACTCCATACAATTCCAGTCCATTCCGTTCCACTCCACTGCATTCCATTCCACTCCATTCCACTCCACTGCAGTCTGCTCTTCTCCAGTCCACTCCACTCCATTCCATTCCACTACTTTCCACTCCATTCCACACCATTACACTACATTCCACTCCATTCTACTGCATTTCACTCCACTGCAATCCACTCCATTCCACTCCATTCTACTTCATTCCACTCCATGCTTCTCCACTCCATTCCACTTCAATCCATTCCATTCCACTACACTCAATTCCACCCAATTCCTCTCCAATCCATTCTAATCCATTCCTTTAATTTCCACTCAACCCCACAACACTCCATTCCACTCCATTCCATTCCATTCCATTGCATTCCACTCAATTCCATTCCACTCCATTCCATTCCACTCCATTTCCTTCCATTCCTTTCCATTCCATTTCATTCCACTCCATCCCATTCCATTCCTCTGCACTGCAATCCATTCCACTCCATTCCGTTCCACTCCATTTCCTTCCATTCCTTTCCATTCCATTTCATTCCACTCCATCCCATTCCATTCCTCTGCACTGCACTCCATTCCACTGCAATACATTCCATTCCATTCCCCTCTACTCCATTCCATTGTATTACATTCCATTCAAATCCATTCGAGTCCATTCCATTCCAGTCCCTTCCATTCGCTGGCATTCCATTCGATTGCATTCCATTGGAGTCCATTCCAATGGAGTCCATTCCATTCGAGTCAATTTCATTCGAGTCCATTCCATTCCAGTCCATTACTTTCCATTCCATTCCATTCCATTCTATTCCATTCCATTCTTTCCATTCCATTCCAGTCCATTACATTCGATTCCATTCCATTCCATTCTATTCCATGCCATTCTTTCCATTCCATTCCATTAGAGTCCATTCCATTCAAGACCATTCCATTCCTGTCCATTCCATTTGAGTCCCTTCGATTGTAATGCATTCCATTCGATTCCATTCCATTCAAGACCATTCCATTCCAGTCCATTCCATTTGAGTCCCTTCCATTCCAATGCATTCGATTCGATTCCATTCCATTTGATTCCATTCCTTTCAATTCCATTCCATTCAATTGTTATCCATTCGAGTCCAATCCAAAGAAGTCCAATTCATTCTAGTGCATGATTGCATTCCTTTTGATTCCATTCCATTCGATTCCTTTCCTTTCAATTGCATTCCATTCGACTCCATTCCAGTGGAATCCATTCCATTCGAGTCCATTCCATTCGGGTACATTCCATTCCAGTCCATTACATTTGATTCCATTCCATTCCATACTATTCCATTGCATTCCATTCAAGTCCATACCCTTCGAGTCCATGCCATTCCAGTCCATTACATTCGAGTCCATTCCATTCCATTCCATTTCATTTCGCTCCATTCCATTCGAGTCCTTTCCATTCAAGTCCATTACATTTGAGTCCATTCCCTTCCATTCCATTCCATTCCATTCCATGTGATTCCATTCCATTCCCGTCCATTCCATTCGAATCAGTAAATTTCTATTCCATTCCATTCCTTTCCTTTCCATTCGAGTCTTTTTCATTCCTTTCCTTTGCATTCGAGACAGTTCCATTCTGATCCATTCAATTAGAGTCCATTCCATTCGATTCCATTCCATTAGATTCCATTCTATTCGACTGCATTCCATTCGAGTCCATTCCATTCCATTCCATTGCATTCTATTCCATTCCATACGATTCCACTGAATTCCAGTCCTTTCCATTTGAATCCTTTCCAGTCCATTGCATTCCATTCTATTCCATTCCATTTCATTCCCTTCCATTCGAATCCATTCCATTCCATACCATTCCATTCCATCTCATTTTGTTCGATTCCATTCCTTTCCAGTCCAATCCATTCGAATCAATTGCATTCCGTTTCATTAGATTCTATTCAGTTCGATTTCATTCCATGCAATTACATTCCAGGCCATTCCTTTCGATTCGATTCCATTCCATTCCATTCCTTTCCATTCCATTTCATTCCATTCCATTCCATTCCATTTTATTCCACTCCTATCCATTCCATTCAATTCCATTCGAGACAATTCCATTCAAATCCATTCAATTGAAGTCCATTCCATTCTATTCCATTCCAGCTGATTCCTTATCATTTGATTACATTCCATTCGAGTCAACTCCATTTGATTCTATTTCTTTCAATTCCATTCCTGTCTATTCCAATCCATTTGGGTCCACTTTAATCAAGATGATTCCAGTCAAGTCCATTCCTTTCGAGTCCATTCCACTCAAGTCCAATATATTCCATTCCATTCAATTTCCTTTCATTAGAGTGCTTTCGATTTTTTTTTGTTTCTTTGGATTCAAATCCATTAGAATCCATTCCATTTGATTCCGTTCCGTTCGACTCCATTCCATTCTAATCCATTCCATTCCAGTTCACTAGATTCGAGTACATTCCATTCCATTGCAGTCCATTCCATTCCATTCCATTCCATTCCATTCTTTTCCATTCCATTCGATTCTATTCCATTACCTTCCATTCCACTCCATTCCATTCCATTCACTTCCATTCCATTCAATACCATTCCTTTCCGATCCATTCAATCGTAGTTCTTTCCGTTTGATTGTATTCCATTTGATTCCATTCCATTTGATTACCTTCCTTTCGAGTCCATTCCTTTTGATTCCATTCCATTCGATTCCATTCCTGTTGAGTCCGTTCCATTCAGTCAATTACATTCAAGTCCATTCTATTCCCTTCAATTCCGTTCCATTCCATTCGATTCCATTCCATTCGAATCCATTCCTTTGAATTCCAATCCATTCGTCTCCACTTTATTCCAGAGGGTTCCATTCCAGTCTATTCCTTTCGAGTCCATTCCATTCCAGTCCAGCCCTTTCCATTCCATTCAATTCCCATCCATTTGATTCCATTCCATTCATTTCCATTCCTTGTAATTCCATTCCATTGGATTCCATTCCTTTCGATTCCTTTCCATTCGACTCCATTCCTTTCGAGGCCATTCCATTCAGTCCATTTCATTCGAGTACATTCCATTCCATTCCAGTCAATTCAGTTGTGTCAATTTCATTCCATACCACTCCAATCTTTTCCGTTCCATTCAATTCCATTTGATATCATTCCATTCGATTCCATTCCATTCGAGACCGTTCCATTCCAGTTCAGTCCATTCATGTCCATTCCATTCTATTCCATTCCATCAGATTCCATTCCATTGCAATCCATTCCATTCGAGTTTATTCCATTTGAGTTAATTCCATTCCCGTTCATTGCGTTCCAGTCCATTCCATGTGATTCCATTCCATTTGATTCTATTCCATTCCATTCCATTCCAATCCATTCCATTCCATTTGACTCCATTCGATTCCGTTCTATAACATTCCATTCCATTTCATTCCATTCCATTCGAGTTCATTCCATTGGAGTCCATTCCATTCTACTTCATTCAATTACACACCATTCCATTTGGTTCCCTTCTATTCGATTCCATTCCATTCCATTCAATTCCGTTAAATTCCATTCAGTTTCATTCGATTCCATTCCATTCTATTCCATTCCATTCCACTTGAGACGATTCCATTCCATTCCATTCCATTCGAGTCCATTCCATTCGATTCCATTCCATTCGCTTCCATTCATTTCCAGTCCATTCCATTATATTAAATTCCATTCCATTCCATTCAAATCCATTCTATTCAATTCCTTTCCATTTCATTCGATTCTTTTCCATTTAATTCGATTCCATTAGATTCCATTACATGCCATTCCATTCCAATTGATTTCCGGGCATTCCATTCAATTCCATTCCATTTCTTTCCTTTCCATTCCATTGGAATCCATTGCGATCAATTCCATTCCATTCCACTCCATTCTATTCCATTCGAGTCAATTCCATTCCTTTCCATTGTATTATGTTCCATTCCATTCCCTTTGAGTCCATTCGATTCGAGTCCATTCAACTCCATTCCATTCCATTCTATTCTTTTCCATTATAATCTATTCCATTCCATTCCATTCCATTCCATTCCATTCCATTCCATTCGATTTGATTCCATTCCATTCACATCGATTGCATTCAATTTCATTCCATTCGTGTGAATTCCATTCGAGTACATTACATTCCAGTCTGTTCCAATGCATTGCATTCCATTCCATTCCATTGGATTTCATTCCATTCGATTAAATTGCATTCAATTCCTTTGTACTCTAGTGCATTCCATTCGAGTCCATTCCATTGCAGTCCATTACATTCTATTCCATTCCATTCCATTCCATTTTATTCCATTCTAGTCTTTCCATTGCATTAAATTCCATTCCCTTCCATCCCATTACATTACACTGGACAGCGTTCGAGTTGGACACATTCAATTCGACTCCATTTCATTCGATTCCATTCCATTCGAGTCCGTTCCATTCCATACAGTTCCACTCAATTCCAGTCCATTCTTTTCGAATCCTTTCCAGTCCACTTCATTCCATCCCATTCCATTCAATTTCATTCCATTTTATTCGATTCCATTCCATGCCATTCCATTCCATTCGAATCGATTCCATTCCTTTCCATTCCATTCAATTCCATTTCATTCCATTCCATTCCATTCGAATCCTTTGGATTCCATTCTATTCCATTCAGTTTGTTTTCAATCAGTTCCTTTCCGTTCCATTTCATTCCATTCCATTCCATTGCATTTTATTTGATTCGATTCCATTTGATTGCTTTCTGTTCGAGTACATTCCATGGGAGTCCATTCCATTCACTTCCATTCTATTCCAATCGATTACATTCCATTCGATTTGATTCCATTCCATTCCATTGCTTTCCATTAGAGACAATTACATTCCAGTCCATTTCATTCGAGTCCATCGCATTCCACTCCATTCCATTTGATTCCATTCCATTGGATTCCAATCCATTCTATTCCATTCCATTGGATTCCATTCCATTCTATTTCATTCCTTTGGATTCCATTCCAATGGAGCCCACTACATTCGAGTCCTTTCCAATCCATTCTATTCCTTCCCATTCCATTCCATTTCATTCCATTCGGTTATATTACATTACATTGAAAGCCATTCCATTCAAATACATTCCATTACAATCAACTGCATTCCAGCCCATTACATTCAAGTCCATTCCTTTCCATTCCATTCCAATCCATTTTATTCCATTCGAGTCCGTTCCATTCGAGTCCATTGCATTCCAGCCCATAATATTTGAGTCCTTTCCATTCCATTACACTCCACTCCATTTGAGTCCATTCCATTCGAGTACATTCCATTTGAATCAATTCCATTCCATTCCATTAGATTCTATTTCATTCGATTCCATTCCTTGTCATTCCATTCCATTCAATTCGTTTCCATTCCATCCCACTCCATTCCTTTCCTTTCCATTCGATTCCATTTCATTCCATTGCCTTTAATACTATTCCATTTCATTCCATTCAATTCCATTCCTTTCAAGACCGTTCCATTCCAATCCATTCCATTAGAGTCCATTCCATTGGATTCCATTCCATTTGATTCCATTCCTTTTGTTTCCATTCCATTCGATTCCATTCCATTCCAGTCCATTACTTTCCAGTCTATTCCATTCCAGTCCATTTAATTCCATTTGATTCCATTTGATTGCATTTCGTTCCATTACTTTCAATTCCATTCGATTCCATTCCATTCCAGTCCATTACTTTCCAGTCTATTCCATTCCAGTCCATTTAATTCCATTTGATTCCATTTGATTGCATTTCGTTCCATTACTTTCAATTCCATTCGATTCCATTCCATTCCAGTCCATTACTTTCCAGTCTATTCCATTCC
>ERZ772920.1013-NODE-1013-length-15027-cov-3.699506_pt1 | contig 15027 bp, 9 predicted proteins | sample MGYA00511469_ERZ772920 | MGnify/ENA primary metagenome ERZ772920 (study PRJEB29015, sample SAMEA2738069) | human oral metagenome | biome: human oral; feature: human-associated habitat; material: saliva | place: China | collected 2216 ... | reverse complement strand
CGGCAAATGACCCAGGGTAGCCTTCGCTTTCGCTCGCCAACCCTGGGCTATCAAACGTATAACGCTTACAGCGTTACGCGATGAGAGCTTTCATCATGGCGGATGTGTTCATTGAAATATTGGCACGTTTTGCTATTTATTTATTCGCATGTTGTCCTTAATAGTATTATGAAATAAACGTATCAACGCCATCGGTGTTACGCTTTCTAAGCGTAATTCGCCATAAATGTCCTCACTATACCCATGTTTTCTCAAAAAAAGCTCAACACCTACGGCGTTGAATCTCCTTGCAAACGTTTACCCAGGGTAGGCTCGTTCCTCGCCAACCCTGGGCTATCAAAAGCACAACTCGTACCGAGTTGCGAGATGAGAATATTCGTGGTGATAGATGTGTTCATTGGAATACCGGCATAACACCTACGGCGTTGCGTGGTGCGCGTATTCATTATGTTGGATATATCCATTGAAATATTGGTATAACTCCTATCGCTTTGCCTATTGGCAATATGCTCAATATACACTGTCTTCATTTGAAAAACATGAATATCTTTGTTCATGTATGGGCTTTTATATCGTTGTTTCTTGTATCAACTCATATTTACTTTATGCCGTTTACATATAACCCACAGCTTGCTAAATAAAAAATAAGAATGAAAAAAGAAACTAATTTTATTGCATATACTTTTACTTCTTAACATAATTATTTATTGGTTCGCGTTTGTTTTGAGCGCATTTTATTCATTTATTATGCAATATTGTCTTTTAGAATAATACATATAATATGCATATAAGTAACAAATGATAAGATAAAACACCTAATATCGCGATTAAATGAAAAATAAACTGCAAAATATTTGGTGTTATATTACATAATCATTAACTTTGCATTCGTTAATGATTTTAATATTGTTTAAGAGGGAGTCATAGAGTTTTGTTACGTGCAGAGATGACTTTTATGTTTTAACTTAAAGAGAGAAATTTATGGAAAAGAGACTTTTTATGTTTCTTGCAGGGCTGTTTCTGAGCATAGGAATGGCCGTAGCACAGACGCAAGTGACTGGAACCGTGGTTTCAGGTGAGGATGGTGAGCCCATCGTTGGTGCTTCTGTAAAGGTTTCGGGAACCAAAACGGGAACGATTACCGACGTAGATGGTAAGTTCGCTCTTAATGTTCCAGAAGGTACAAAGCTTGTAGTGACCTATTTAGGCATGCTTCCCAAGACGGTGAATGCTTCTGTTTCGGGTGCAATGAAAATCAAATTAGACCCTGACAACAAGGTGCTTGACGAGGTAGTAGTAACCGCTATGGGTATAACACGTGAGAAAAAGGCTCTCGGTTACGCTTCACAGGTGTTGGATGCCAAGGACTTAAACACTTCAGGAACATCCTCTTTGGCCAGTGCTATGCAAGGAAAGCTGACGGGTGTAGACATTAGAACCTCATCAGGAGCACCTGGTGCATCGGCTCAAATCGTTATCCGTGGTGCGCGTTCTTTTGATGGTAACAACACACCGCTTTATGTTGTAGATGGTATGCCCATTTCATCTACGCCCGACTTTAGCACAAAGGAGTCTGTAACGGGTGCCGATAATGCCAGTAGAACGATTGACCTTAACCCCGATGATATAGAGTCTATCAACGTGTTGAAAGGCCAAGCAGCCTCTGCTCTCTATGGTATCCGTGCCTCGAATGGTGTGATATTGATTACCACAAAGCGTGGAAGCAAGGGCTCAACGAAGCCAGTTATCACTTTCTCTACAGACTTAAGTGCTCAGACTTTGAGTCGAAAGTTTGAACATCAAGACGTATATGCGCAGGGAACAACACTCTCAAAGTATAACCCTAACACTTCAATGTCGTGGGGACCAAAGATTGCTGACCTCGCCAATGATGCTACTTATGGAGGCAATACGAATAATAAGTACACCAATGGTGACCTCACTTCACATGCTGGAATGTACTATAATCCAAAGTATGCAGCTGCTGGTCTCAGTGGATGGGCTACGCCTCAGACGCATGATAACGTAGGAGATTTCTTCAAAACAGGCTTTACTCAGAATTCAACATTCAATATTTCACAACGCAAAAACGATGTAAGTTACTCGTTTAGTGTTAGTGATACCTATCAAAAAGGTGTTATTCCATCAACCGGAATGACCAGAACGGGCGCACGTGGAGCTGTAGATTGGAAGGTAAACGATCAGTGGAAGACTGGCTTTTCGGCTAATTACAGCTCGGTAAAGATTAAGTCTGCCCCCGGCGCGAATAGCGGAATAGTCAATGTAGTGTATTCCGCTCCAGCAGAATATGACCTTAAAGGTACGCCCTATCATAAGCCCGGAGACCCTACTTCGCAAATACTTTTCCGTGCAACAAACTTTAATAACCCCTATTGGTGGGCTGATAATGACGAATATTCACAGCATACGAACCGCGTGTTTGGTAATGCTTATGCCGAATATAGCCCGAAATTGAACTGGGGAAAGAATTATAAGATTGTCTTCCGCGAGCAAGCTGGTATCGACATGTATACCTCTAATGATTCTGAAATCGCTGAAGTTGGCTCTGCAAAGAACACAAAAGGCGAGGTGAAAAACTATGGTACGCAGAACAATATCTTTAATAACTTGCTCACAGCAAACTTTACTGCCAAGTGGGGAGCTAACGAAGAGTGGGACTTTGGCTTTGTACTTGGTAATGAATTTAACCATCAATATCGTCGCAAGTGGGATTATGATGGCACGGGATTAGCCTTTTATGGTCAGCCAACGATAGGCAATACATCGTCTATGGACGCCCATTCTGACTACCATATACAGGAGCGTACCGTCGGAGTTTTTGGCCAAATGTCTCTCTCTTGGATGGATATGCTGTTCTTAACTGTAACAGGTCGTAACGACGTTGTATCCACAATGCCACGCGGTAATCGTTCATTCTTCTATCCTTCTGTGTCATTAGGTTGGATCTTTACAGAACTTCCAGCTTTAAAAGAGAATCATGTGCTCTCTTATGGAAAGCTCCGTTTGTCTTATGCGCAAGTTGGTCAAGCTGGTCAGTTCTATAATAACTATATGTATGTTCCTTCATATACAGGTGGAATGTATGTCTACACACCTATTAGTTACCCTCTCGGCGGTGCGAAAGGTTACGCTCCTTACTATGTGAAGTTCGATGAAAACCTTAAGCCACAGAATACATCTAACTGGGAGACGGGTATCGACTTAGGACTCTTTAAGAATCGAGTTAGGGTTGAATATACCTTGAGTTATCAGGATGTTAGAAACCAAATATTCGATGTCCCAACAGCAGGAACGACAGGTTATCAGGCACTTCGCACGAATGCGGGACAGATGACAACGCTCTCTCACGAGCTTTCTGTGAATGCTTCTGTAATAGATCATGCTAATTATGGACTTGACTTGGGAGTAAACTTTACAAAGATTACCAACAAGGTAAAGAAACTTGCCGATGGTGTTGAAAGCATTATGCTCGGTGGTTTCGTTGAACCTCAGGTGCGTGCACAGGCAGGTTACACCTATCCTAACATCTATGGTAAAGCTTTTAAGCGTACAGAAGATGGACAATTACTATTGAATGCCAATGGTCTTCCACAGGGAACAGCAGCCAGTGTGAATCTTGGTGAGTGTACTCCTGACTTTAATATGGGCTTCAATCTACGTGCACATTATAAGCAACTCTCACTTTCTGCAACGATGGATTGGCAGAAAGGAGGATGCATGTACAATGGAACGCTGCTCACAATGAATTACTTTGGTGCTTCCAAAGCATCGCTTCCATATCACGAAGGAACTATGGTTGCTGAGGGAATCAATGAGGCTACTGGTCAGAAGAATACGGTTCAAGTGAGCAAACAGCAGTATTATATGGCTTACAATGATGTGACTGAGGCTGGAATCTTTGACACAAGTTTCCTTAAACTGCGCGATGTGACGTTGAGTTATCAGTTCCCTAAGTTTGCCGGTATTAATCTTTCAGTCTATGGTTTCGCTCGCAACATCTTGCTTTGGGCTAAACTTCCCGGCCTCGATCCAGAGAGTTCACAAGGTAATGGCAATATGAGTGGCTACTTCGAACGTTACTCAATACCGAACAGTTCAAGTTTCGGTGGCGGCTTTAAGATTGCATTCTAAGGGCCAATTAACATGATATTAACGTAAAGAGAATTGATTATGAAAATGAAATATATATTTAGTGCGGCTCTCGCTACTATGATGTTGGCTTCTTGTTCGGAAGACGTGATGGATCGTATCAATAAAGACGAGGCGCATCCTGGTATCAATATCAATGCCAAACTCCAACTAACGGAAGCTGAAGTCTCTACTATCTATAGCACACTTTGTGGCAATTATGCCTGGTATGTGAGTTCCTATACTGAACAACTCTTTGGTACTGGCAACAATCAATTACGCATGGTAGAACACCGAAACACTTCAGAAGTGGCGGGAAGTTCGGTATTTGATAACCAGTGGAATAGCACTTACCTCAATCTTCACAATCTACAATTGATGCGAAACAAGTGTCAAGAGGGTGGGGTTAATGCCAAACAATATAATCTTTTGGGTGTAACGCAAACATTGGAAGCCGTAAATTGGGCCACTCTTACAGACCTTCATGGAGATGTTCCCTATAAGGAATGCTTCGTAAAGGCTAACCCACAGATTGATAAACAGAAGGTGGTTTACGATCGTGTCTTTGAACTTCTTGACAGCGCTCAAATCAATTTTGCACGCGGAACGGATGACTTTAGCTCAAATGATATTATCTATGGTGGCAAGGCGGCTAATTGGTCAGCACTTGCTCACGCACTAAAAGCACGCTATTTGCTGCGCACCTATGGGGTGAATAAAACCAATGCTCAGCTCCAAAAGGTGGTTTCCGAAGGCCAAGCTGCCTTAGATGGCGGTTTTACAGGCTGTGAAATGTCTGTCTTCAATGGTCAAACTGCCGACAACTCTTGGTTTGCTTATGCACAAAGTCGTGAGTATACGGGTTGCTCTTCAACTGTAGAGAAGTTGCTAACTGAACGTAATGACCCCCGTGAACCTATCTATAACTATAACAAATGGGGAAAGAATGTTGTGGCAAATCCAGGAGATGACGCCTTAGCTGCAGAGTCAGAATACGTCAATTGGCCTGCTTATTTGGAGAATGGTGCTGCATCTTTGCACTTGATGAGCCTTTCTGAACTCAACTTTGTCATGGCAGAAGCAAAGGCACGCTTAGGAGAAAACGCTGAAGATAACTTCAAAGCAGGAGTCGAAGCGTCTGTAAAAGACTTCTTTGCTGCTGGGGGAAGTGTTATCGAGCAAACCATTTCAGCGACTCAAATCAGTGACTATCTGACAGCAATTCAGGCTCGTTACACTGCAAATCCGTTGAAAGAGATTCTCATTCAGAAGTATATTGCCCAGGCACGTGACGAACAATTGGAAACTTATGCAGACATTCGGCGTTGTCGTTTCATTGATGGCAGTTACCCAGTTGCAATGACTAACCCTAACAATACGGCTGGAGGCGCTAATCGTTGGCCACTATGTTTGCCTTATGGTGATAGCGATGTGAAGTCTAATCCGAATGTAGCTAAGGCCTTTGGCACGGGTAATGATGCCGGAATGTATATCTACACAAACAATGTTTGGTGGGCCGGTGGACAATAAAACCTGTTGCATGATGTCGTGAAAAGACACCCTCAATATTAGAAAAGCAATGTCCGTGCGAGGACTTTGTAATTTCTCTCTCACGTGGGGACTGGCATTTGCCAGTCCCTTTTCTGTTAAGTATGCCTTAAATCTAACTATAAATCTATGATAATCACATACGAATTAAAAAATTATATTACTTTTGCAGGCTGATAACAACAAGGTAAAAAGATGAAAAGATTCGTAGGATTAATTTTGTTTTTCATAGCTGTTACGACACATGCTCAAATAGAAGGTGCTGTGACGGGTAATCATTGGGTGGGTACTTGGGCTACAGCGCAACAGCCTGTTGTGCGGAGTTTCATGCCCTATAATAACAATATGTCGGGACGTTCGGTGCGACAGATTGTAAAAGTATCTATTGGTGGCAAGCAGCTTCGACTTGAACTCAGCAACGAACTCTCCCGAGAACCGCTCATAATTCGGTCTGTTTACATTGCACATGCTACCGATAGTTGCGCCATAGAGCCTTCTTCGGCTAAGTATCTCAAGTTTAATGGCAATTACAACACCGTCATTCCTGCTGGTAAATCGCGTTTTAGTGATGCGCTAACTTTCGATCTTCAACCGCTTGAAAGACTTGCTATCACCATTAATTATGATAAGGCTCCTCGCATTCCTACAGTGCACATGGGTTCTCGAACGACTTCTTATATCTTGCGAGGTGTGTCTACACCAAAGACAAGTTTTGACAAAGCATTTCGCGAAGACCATTGGTTTAATATCTCAGCAATTGATGTTTTCGACCTCACGGCTAAGAGTATAGCTATCATCGGAAATTCAATCACCGACGGAAAGAACTCTACCAACAATGCACAAAACCGCTGGCCAGACATCCTTTCGGAGTCTTTGCAGAAGAAACATGAGGTTACTGATGTTGGAATTCTAAACCTTGGAATTGGTAATAACCGTGTAACCTTGACGGGAGGCTTTGGCTTTATGGCGCGAAAACGCTTCGATCACGACATCCTTTTGCAGCGTGGTGTGCGCACAGTCGTTATCTTTGAAGGCGTGAACGACATTGGAGCAACGCCCAATAACAAGGTAGAGACGGTGACAAATGACCTGATTCAGTCGTATGAAGAGATGATTCGGAAAGCTAAAGAGCGTAATCTCCGCGTCTTTCTTGGTACAATTTCGCCATTCAAAGGTGCCGGATACTACTCTGTTTCGCATGAAGCAATGCGCCAAAAGCTTAACCAATGGATAAGAAGTCAACGCGAAAAGGTTGATGGAATCCTTGATTTTGACGAACTACTTCGTGACCCTAATGAGCCTGAACAATTGCAAAAACAATGGCAAAGTGACTGGTTGCATCCTAATCCTGAAGGCTATCGGGCTATGGGAGAGTATGCCGCGGAGGTAATAATGAAGGCAAAATAAAAGTTGAATTAATTCATAATGCTGGCTAATTCCATTTGAATCTTGGCGCATTTTGCTATTTATTTATTCGTATGTTGGTATTAATTGTATTATAAAATAAACATTTCAACGCCATAGGTGTTGCGTTTTTGATAGCCCAGGGTTGCCAAACGATAGTGCAGGCTACCCTGGGTTAGCGTATGTTGTGCGTGGAACAACGCCGTAGGTGTTGCGCTTTTTCGGCGTAATCCACCATATTTTCTGGCGCGACATAACGTAATTCATGTTACGGATTGAACATTTCAACGCCATAGGTGTTACGCTTTCTAAGCGTAATCCGCCATAAATCCCCTCGCTATAACCATGTTTTCTCAAAGAAAACTCAACACCTATGGCGTTGAATCTCCTTGCGAACGTTTACCCAGGGTAGGCTCGTTCCTCGCCAACCCTGGGCTATCAAACGTACAACACCTACGGCGTTGTGCAATGAGGGCATTTCTATTGCGAAACACATTCATTGGAATACCGGCATAACACCTACGGTATTGTATCGTTACAACATTTACCATGATAGTTGTATTCATAGGAATACCGGCACAACGCTTATAACGTTGCATGGTTGCAATATTCAAATGATGAGATGTTTTCTACTCTTTCATGTGCAAAGCCTCCATAAAACGGCGGATGACTTCTGGCTTTCCGGTGTGTTTTCCGAGGTCTTCGGAGAGCTTACATGTGTCATTATAGTAGGGCCAACACTCTGTTATTTTCGATGCAACAAGTTTAATGACAATATTCATTGGCTCAATACCTTCGAAATCATTGGTGAAATGAGTACCTATTCCGAATGAAGGCAGGCAATAATCTTTTGCATATTGCTGAATTTCTATTGCCGAATCAGTGTTTAACGCATTTGAAAACACAACCTGTTTTGTGCGGGAATCAATGCCAAGTGAACGATATTTCTCCACGATTTTCATTAGTTGTTCGCGGTTATTTCCAGAGTCGATGCGTAGTCCTTTGAATAGATTTGCAAAGTCTTCTGAGAAGTTTAACGAGAAGATATCCCATCCAAAAGAGTCATAAAGATATGTACCGAGGGCACCACGGAAGGTGTTTCGCCAGGCATTCATAGCCAAATGATTGGCCATTTGTGGCCCAAACATGCCGCCAATCGCGCAAATAAACTCATGCGCCATAGTGCCAACAGGTTGTAAATCGTGGGTCATGGCGATGTAGACATTGCTTGTTCCCACGAGTCTTCCTTTCCAATCACGGCTCTGATAGGTGTCTTTCAATGCACGAACCACCGTATCTTCGGCTTCAAAAGAGGCGCGTCGACGTGTTCCAAAGTCAGAAAACACACAGCCAGCAGTCAACAATCGTTCTGCTTTTTGACATGTTTTGTTATACAACTGCACGTAGTCTAACCTTGCAATCTGCCCTGTCATGATGTAGAAAAGCTCTGAGATCATCGCCAGAACCTTTACTTCTAAGAGGATGGTATCCGACCAACTGCCTTCAAATTCCACGTGAAGATGCCCGTCAATATCTTGTGAAACGTTGACCCATTCGCGTGAAAACCTGTAGCCACGGAGGTAAGTAAAGAACCAATGTGGCATGTAACTGCATCGCCGTTTCATGAAATCTATCTCGTCATCTGTAATGATAACGCCCTCCAAGGCTTCGATTTGACGACGCAATTCGTCAGCAAACCCAGTGGGATATACCGTGTTATTGCGGTCTACAAACTGGTATTTTACTTGGGCACGAGGGTAATTATCGATGACCGAACAGCACATAGAAAGCTTATAAAGGTCATCATCTGTGAAGTGATTGATGATTTGTTTCATTGTCGTTTGAAAGCTCTTATGATTCCTATTGAGACACTCTCGTCAGCAAAATCAATGAAATGAAAAGGCGAAACTCATCATTCAGATGCATAAAACGTGCTGTGTCTGGTGCAAATATACGACATTTGAGGCAGATAATGCAAACAAAAGAAAGAATTTTGAAATAGAAATGGTTGGGCGAAGTGACGCTTTCCATGGAAAAGAATGCAGGGAAAGCACGCGCAAACGAAGTAGAAGAAAAAGAAAGAAAGCACCCAATAAGGATGCTTTCTGAATGAAATAATAAGTTTATTTATAGGGAATAATCTATAAAGATTAAGCCTTTTTAGCGAAAGAGAAAGTCGTCCAAGGACTCTTTGGGTCGCTAATGAGCTTGTTAAATATCTTCTTTGTCTGACCCATGCTATAGCTATCAGCACCCCAAAGGGTGTAACCGATGATGTAACTCTTGCCATAGTCTTCCCAAGAAGAAAGCGATTTGTGAACCAATTCGTCAACAAAGTCAACATATTGCCACATTTCTTCCTCGCTGATATACTTCTTTTCAGCGCACATACGAGCAATAAAGACCAGACGAGTTGCCTCAAAACCAATGCCACCTATACGTGTAAAGTCGGCCTCATCTCTAACAATTCCTTCCTTAACTAAATTGCCTATAGTCTTGAAAGCGCGTTCAATCTGTTTAGAACATGCCTTAGCTTCATTCTTGTTTACAAACGTTTCGTTGAGATATTGCTCAATAGCTTTCTGCTCTTTCAACTTGAATGCCTCTGCAATATTTGGCATATAGTCTTTTGTGCAAGCTAATTTCAGATCGTCTAAAGCGTCAATTGCCGAGCTATGGTCATAGATCCCCCAGTCTCTTTTGAGCTGTTCTGCACAATCATCTTTCACTAATCCCGTCTTAATAGCATTCAAATAACACTTATCATTCTCTGCATAGATGGCGCTAAGCAACATCTTTCGCTGTTGATCTTGACTGAGATTTGAACTTGAATCGGTTCGAAGTCCACTGCCAAACTGGCGTAAAGTGGCCTTTGCTTTAAGGAAATATTGATATAAACCAATGACAATAAGCACGCCAACTATGATGTAAACAATCCATGTATAGCCGCTTGTTGAGCCGTCAGATGAGCCACTTGGTACTCTGATTCGAAATCTTAAAGCCATTGCTTCCTGTGCAAACAGGCCTAACATCAATACTAAACTGTAGATAATTCTCTTTTTCATATTGCTCGTTTTTAATTTTTATAGTTTGTGTTTAGTGTCTCTTTATCAGCCCATTTGATTCGGCTAATAGAGAAACATCTTTATTTTCATCTCGTGATTAGATTCAGATTAAGCGAAAGGGAAAGTCTTCCAAGGACTATTTGGCTTAGTATACATGTCCTTAGCATGGCCTGCCATCACCTCGAAGTAATTTGAAGCACCACACCACAAGCAACGACCAATGATGTAACTCTTACCAAAGTCTTCCCAAGAAGTAAGCGTTCTATGTGCTATTTCGTCTGCAGCATCAACATATTTCCAAAGTTGTTCGTCGTTGATATAGTTTGCTTCGCGACACAATCTGGCTATGAACACAAGACGACCAGCGTCCCATGCATCGGGTCCAATGCGTGAAAAGTCGGCCTCATTACTAATGATGTGTTCCTTCATTAGAGGGTCCATAGACTCAAAAGCGAATTGAACTTGCTCCCAACAATTATTGATATCCTCGCTATCTTCAAAGGTATCACGGAGATATTGCTGTATTTCTTGCTTGTTTTTAAGCTTCAAAGCCTCGACAACTTGAGGGAAATAGCGACGTGTACCCGATAATTTCAAATAGTCAAGTGTTTCGATTGCCGATGCTTGGTCACTGATATTCCAACCTTGGTTGAACATCTTCTCACGCTCATCTGCTGATAATCCCGTCTTAACTACATTGTATAAAGCTGCCTTTTGTGCTGCAAATACACCACTTAACAATAGCTTTCGTTGTTGATCTTGCGTCAAATCAGTATTCTTTTCAACCTTAGCGCTGGAGGTAAAGAAGCGGAATAACTGCTTAAAGAATGACCAATACTTTATTACAACGTAAAGGATGATACCACAAATAACGGCAGTTGAAATCCAAGATGAACTGTCTCCACCGCCTTGATTGCTGCTTGGCACCTTCACTCTAATGCGAAACGCTTCTGCATATTGAGCCACAAAGCAGAGCATTATTACCAAGATTGTTGTCAGTTTTTTCTTCATATAGGTAATTTTATAAATTGAATGATGTTACTTTTTCTTTCCTTTTACGACCTTCTTTACAACAGGTTGCTCTGGCATCTTATTCTCTGGACGAGCAAATCCGTCTTTCGTTGCACGCTCACTCATTACTTTTATGCGCTTATCTAAGTCTGGATGAGACGAGAACATGCGCTTAAACTTGCTGTCTTTCTGGTAACCTGAGTCCTCTTCGAGCTTCTTAAGTTTCTCAAACGACAAAGCCATTGCCCAAGGATTCTTACCATTTTTCTTCAAGAAGTCATAGCCGTAAGCGTCTGCATTGCTTTCCTGCTTCTGCGAATATGTAGCATTCAACAACGCTTCTCCAAGCTCTCCGAACTGTGAATCGCTAAGCGTTGCGGCCTTACCTCCCGTGGAAGAGACTCCATCTTTGAATGCCGATGTGAGCAAAGCTGTACGGAAAGCATTCTTAGAATCCTTGTGAGCAACGTGTCCTATCTCGTGTCCTATGACGCCAAGTAACTCATCATCGGTCATGATGTCCATCAAAGAAGAGAACACACGCACGCTACCATCGGCGCAAGCAAAGGCATTTACGTCGGTGACATAATAGACTTTGAAGTTCAAAGGAATACCTTCTACGTCGTTAAGTCCTTGAGTTAATTTCTTCAAACGAATAGAATAGGGATTGTTTTCAGGGCAAACTTGATTGTGCTTATCCATCCAATCAATGTATTCTTTCACATAGTTTGCAACGTCAGCATCGGTTAAAGTCGCTGCTTTTACAGCCTTTGATGCTCCTCCAATAGCTTTTTTAAGGTTGAACTGTGCCATAGATGGCGTTGCACTTAGCATGAAGCATGCACCTAAAAGCATGCTTGACAATGTTTTGTTCATAAAATTTTATTTGTCTTAAAAGTGTAAATTATGCCACAAAGGTATACAAAAAATAACATAATCTGCATTCTCTTGCAATATTTTTTCTGTTTTTTTATTGCGTAATATTCAGATAATCGCAATGCATTTTAATGCTTTTTTACAATCCTATTCATCACCTTTATCTGATGAAAAGAAATGAAGCATACTCAAATAAAAGCCACTGTGAGTCCTGCCATGACAATACTTACCATAGACATCAACTTGATTAAGATGTTAAGACTTGGCCCGGCAGTGTCTTTAAAGGGGTCGCCTACTGTGTCACCCACTATCGTTGCCTTATGACTTTGAGACCCTTTACCTCCGAAATGGCCTTCTTCGACCATCTTCTTTGCATTGTCCCATGCACCACCTGCATTGGCCATGAAGACTGCTAAGGTAAATCCTGCCGACAAACTACCTACCAACAGGCCTAAGACTCCAGCCACTCCAAGCAATATTCCGACTACAATGGGGATGGCGATTGCCAGTAAACTCGGAATAATCATTTCCTTTTGAGCACTCTTTGTGGATATTTCCACACAACGACCATAGTCTGGTTGTGCCGTCTTTTCTAATATTCCTTTAATCTCTTTGAATTGTCTTCTCACCTCTTCTACCATAGATTGGGCTGCTCTTCCGACTGCACCCATCGTCAAACCACAAAAGAGAAAGGCTGCCATTGCACCTATAAATGCCCCCACAAGTACCTTGGGATTCATCAGTGTTACTTGGAAAAAGTTCATAAAATCGGGCATCGTTGCCTGCGAAGGATCAAAAGATTGTCCTGCATAGTCAATGAAATGACGACCTTCTTCGACGGCTCTTACCATGGCAATCTTTATCTCTTCTACATACGAAGCGAGTAAAGCTAAGGCCGTAAGTGCCGCACTTCCTATGGCAAACCCCTTGCCTGTGGCCGCCGTAGTGTTGCCCAATGCGTCGAGAGCATCCGTGCGTTGTCTCACCACTTGCCCTAATTCGCTCATCTCTGCATTACCGCCAGCGTTGTCAGCAATAGGTCCATAGGCATCTGTTGCAAGCGTTATGCCGAGTGTGGAGAGCATTCCCACGGCGGCAATCCCTATTCCATAGAGCCCATGGCTTATGGAATCAGCTCGCATACTCATATCAAACCCATTGGCACAAAGGTAACTTAGCATGATGGCTAAGGCGATAACTAACACTGGAATGCATGTAGAGATCATGCCAGTACCCAGCCCTTTGATGATAACTGTAGCCGAACCCGTTTCACTTGCCTTTGCAATCTCCTGCGTAGGACGGTAACTTTGTGAGGTATAATACTCTGTTGCTTGTCCTATAATGACGCCAGCCACGAGCCCACTGATAACAGAAAATGACAAGCCGAGCCAGTTTTCAATGCCTAAAAGATAAAGAATCACAAACGAAGCCACGGCAATCAATACCGCACTTACATTCGTTCCAAGTCCTAAAGCGCGTAACAAGGCTTTCATGTCTGCCCCTTCTTTCGTACGAACGAGAAAGATTCCGATGAGTGAAAGGAATATACCTACGGCGGCAATAATCATTGGTGCAATGACAGCCCGTAGCTGCATATCGCCATTTAAGGCAAAGGCTGTGGCCCCAAGTGCTGCAGTCGACAAGATGCTTCCACAATAACTTTCATATAAATCGGCACCCATGCCAGCCACATCACCCACGTTGTCGCCCACATTATCAGCGATAGTAGCCGGATTTCGAGGGTCATCTTCGGGAATATCTGCCTCAACCTTTCCCACGAGGTCAGCCCCAACATCGGCCGCTTTCGTATAGATGCCTCCACCAACACGTGCAAAAAGTGCCTGCGTTGATGCCCCCATACCGAATGTGAGCATAGTAGTTGTAATTGTTATCAAGGCAATATTGCCATCCGAATATACGAAACTGAGAATCAAAAACCATATCGCAATGTCTAAAAGTCCAAGTCCTACAACGACAAGTCCCATCACAGCACCACTCCGAAAGGCCACTCTCAACCCATAATCCAAACCTTTTCGCGCTGCGTTTGCCGTGCGTGCAGAGGCATAAGTAGCTGTTTTCATGCCGAAGAATCCGGCAAGTCCCGAGAAGAAACCACCCGTAAGAAAGGCTATTGGCACCCAAGGATTCTGTATTTTTAAGGCATAAGCCATGAAGGCGAAAAGCAAAGCAAGCACCAAAAAGACTATTCCCACAACCTTATATTGCTGGCGTAGGTAGGCCATTGCCCCTTTTCTAACGTGTGAAGCAATTTCTTTCATCTTCAGTGTTCCTTCTTCTTCCTTCATCATTTCACTGAAAAAATACCATGACATGCATAGCGCTGTGACCGAAGCCAATGGTACTAACAAAAAAACTGTAGGGATATTCATCATGTTTTCCGGTTAAATTATAAGATTATTAAACTTTATGTCGTTCGCAAATATACAAAGATAATCGACCCGTTGTACTCATTTTTGTTTATTTAACTATATTATCGGTTTCCCCACCGCTATCCAAACAGCCCACATTCTCTATTTATGCGGTTTACTATCCTTCTGAAAACATAACATTATCAATCATAGATTATTTCTTAATGCGTAGGTATTGCATCAATAATATGTGGCATGATACACACTAATGTAAATGATGTCAATCGTCAATGCCGTAGGTATAAAAATGGTTTTCCAATGAATGTATTGGGCATAGCGAAGGTTTTTAGTGCATAATGGTATTTGTTTTATAGCGATGTTTCAAGGAATATATCCAATAATGCGAATGTTTCAATAATGCAACGCCGTAGGTGTTGTGCTAATATTTCAATGAATATATCTATCACTATGAATCCCCTTGTTACGTAAGGTCGCCAGTGTTGTGCTAATATTCCAACGTGTGCATCTATCATTGTGAATGTTGTGACAATGCAACGCCGTAGGTGTTGTTCTTTTGATAGCCCAGGGTTGGCGAGGAACGAGCC
>ERZ772920.1000-NODE-1000-length-15128-cov-10.745837_pt1 | contig 15128 bp, 15 predicted proteins | sample MGYA00511469_ERZ772920 | MGnify/ENA primary metagenome ERZ772920 (study PRJEB29015, sample SAMEA2738069) | human oral metagenome | biome: human oral; feature: human-associated habitat; material: saliva | place: China | collected 2216 ... | reverse complement strand
GCCACTTTCCATCACCGGTTCATCATGAGGGCTCAATTCATGGTGACTTTCGGTACCCCCATTGTGCATGTGACGCGCATATCATTTCAAGGCGAAACACCTGGTTTTCGTTGCAAATCTGCGGGTTATGTATGCACATTCGTGCACAAATCAGTGCCGAGCTGCGCAAACTAGACACGTTGTGGGTCCGCTCAAAGCGAGCAGACCCACAACGTTTGTCAGACAACAACGCCTCAGTGACGCTTACGAGCGATCACGAGGGTCACGCCGCCAGCCAGCGCAATGACACCTGCGCCCGCAGCGAGGGAGGAGAAGCCGGTGTTCGCCAGCGTCGAGTTGGCCGCAGCAGAACCCTCCGCGGGTGCGCCCACACCCTGAATACCGCGACGCGCACTCACAGGGGAAAGGCCATTGCCGGGAGAAACCTGACCGCGAGCGCTCACGCGTGAACCTGCGACACCGTTAGAACCGGTACCCGGCTCAGCTCCGGGGGCCGAAGTGTCAGGCTGATCAGTGCTGGGAACCTCAGCTCCGGGCGTCTCACCACCAGGGGTCTCACCACCGGGCGTCTCACCACCGGGCGTCGAACCACCGGGGGTCGAACCACCGGGCGTCTCGTCACTGGGGGTCTCACCACCGGGCGTCGAACCGCCGGGCGTCGAACCGCCGGGCGTCGAACCACCGGGGGTGGGTTCTTGGGACGCGGGGACAGAAGGGGCTGGAGTGGGCTGGCTGACGCTCGGGTTATCTTTCACAGGATCGCCAATGGGGGTCTCGGCGGCGAACGCGACACCAGCAGAGGCGGCGATGATGCCGAGCGCTGCACTGGCGGCGAACAGCGATGAAGTCGTCTTCTTCATTATGTCTCCTGAAGAGGATGTGATGAGGGATGAATGCTCGACCCTGACCGATGCGGGGCGCATCATCTCAGGGTGCTGAGCCTTACCCTACAACACTTCCTGACCATTCCGAAGACTTTTCTTAAAATCACACCCCCGTAGGCTGCACAAACTGTAGAAATTTAAGGAAAATACTCGGTAAGTAACGAACATTCGGGCAGGTCATCACCCCTGCGCTGACGCAATAAACTTAAAAATACCCTCCATGATGAGTTGCGTCGCAATTGCCGCCAACAACAAACCTGAAATCTTGGTCAGCAGCATGATGCCGCCGGGTCCCAACAAGCGAGACAGAACAAGCGAGAACCGCATCGTCAACCACATGACGACGTGCGCCAGGATCACTGCAACCACAACAGCAATCCACGAGCCGACGTTCACACCCGCCTGCCCGACAGCAACCATGACGGCGACGATGGATCCGGGCCCAGCGAGGAGCGGCGTCCCCAGTGGTACGAGCGCAACGTTGACGCCCTCGTCTCCCGTATCGGGGGCCGAAGAGTCGGTGCCCATGAGGAGCTCCATGGCGACGAGGAAAAGCAGGACGCCGCCGGAAAGCTGCAGGGCTTCCATCGAAATGCTCAAAAGACGCAGGATCTGTCCGCCCAGGATCGCGAAGGTGAGGATCACGCCGAAGGATACGGAGGTTGCCTGGATGGCAGCTCGCCGCTGCTGATGCTGGGAGTAGCGCGAGGTGAGCCCCAGGAAGATCGGCACGGTGCCGACCGGGTCCATGATGACCGTCAGCGTGGTGAAAGCCGTGGCGAAGAGCGCGACGTCGAAAATGCTCACGGGCGCACCACCTCGATGCAGCCCTGCGCGACGACCTCGGCGATCACGTCGGGGTTGGTCGTGTTTTCACCGATGCGGTTGGGTTTACCGGTGCCGTGGTAGTCGGAGGAACCGAAGATGGCCAGGCCCATGTCGCGGGCCATGCGCTCGACGTCGGCACGGTCCTCGGGTCCATGGTCGCGGTGGTCGCGCTCGATGCCGAAGAGTCCGGCCGCCGTCATGTCGGCGATCGTGGCCTCGGGCAGCAGGCGCTGGCGCTTGCGGGCCCGGGGGTGGGCCAGGACGGGAACTCCCCCGGCCTGGCGCACGCAGCGCACAGCCTCGACTGGGTCGGGCGCCCAGTGGTGAACGTAGTAGGGGCCGGAGGGGTGCAGAGCCTCGACGAAAGCAGCGCTGCGGTCGGGGAAGGATCCGGCGGCCACGAGCGCGTCAGCGATGTGCGGGCGCCCGACAGGGCCGCCAACGGGCGCGAAAGACACAACGTCCTCCCACGTAATCGGGTAGTCGGCGGCCAGGTTTGCCACCATTCGCTGCGCTCGGGTTTCGCGGTCTTCGCGAGTTCGGCGGAAATTTTCGACGAGGCCGGGGTTGGTCGGGTCGAAGAGGTAGGCCAGCAGGTGCACGGTAATACCCGAGGCAGAGCACGACATTTCGGCACCCCGGATAAGACTGACGCCCGAGGCAGGAACCGCAGTGACGGCCTCGTTCCACCCGGCCGTCGTGTCGTGGTCGGTTAACGCGATCGCGTCGAGTCCGGCCTGCGCGGCGATAGCAAGGAGCTGCGCGGGAGTGTCAGTTCCATCCGAGTAAGCGCTATGAGTATGGGGATCAATTCGCTTCACCATCTGAGACTACCGCATTAATCCGGTCACACCACCGCCTCGTGCAGGCATGACCCGCGAGCGCGCCTGGCCCTGGCACAATCCCTTGATTTTTCAGCGTGCACTCAACGTCACGCGCACGTTATTTCGCTGGCCACAGCCAGTTTTGAGAATCCGTTCACCTCCGGCGAGGCGTCGATCACTGTAGGAAACTGGCTGCGCACGGCTCTTCGGTCCCCTCAACACTGATTGGAGTACTGCGTGTCTGACAAGGATCAGACTCAGGTGTCCACCGCCGCCGACGCGGGTGATGCCGGGTATAACAAGGCTTTGAAAAACCGTCACATCCAAATGATCGCGATCGGCGGGTCGATCGGCACCGGCCTGTTCCTGGGTGCCGGCGGCCGTCTGGCCCAGGGCGGCCCCGCGCTGCCCAACAACGCCTACTCGTCGGAAGACTCCCCTTTCACGACATTCTTCTCTGGCATCGGTGTGCCCCACGCGGGTGACATCATGCAGGTTGTCGTCTTGACGGCTGCTTTGTCCTCCCTAAACGCGGGCTTGTACGCGACCGGTCGCACGCTGCGTTCGATGGCACTCGTGGGCGAGGGGCCGCGCTTCGCCTCCCGCCTCAACAAGAACCATGTCCCCTCAGACGGCATCATCATCACCGCGTCGCTCGGCCCGTTGGGCGTTCTCTTGAACGCATTCGTTCCCACAAAAGCCTTCAACATCGTCATGGATCTGGCGGGCATCGGCATCGCCGGCACCTGGGCAATGATCCTCATTTCCCACCTGGCGTTCCTGCGCAAGGTCAAGCGCGGCGAGGAGCAGCGTCCCGAGTTCCGCATGCCGGGCGCCCCCTACACCAACTACCTGGCGCTGCTCTTCTTCACGGTGGTCGTCGCCTCCAACGTGACCTCCGAGTCGGGCCGCTGGACCCTCGTGCTCTTCGCTGTGGTCGTCATCCTCATGGTCGCCGGCTGGTATTACGTGCGCGGACGCGTCGGCAACCTGACCGACGAGGCCGCAGCTTCCCTCCAGGGTGACGAGACCCTGGTCACCGGCGAGTAAAACGAAGGGTACTCTCATGCGTCTTCACGTCACGTATGCCGGCGGAACCATCGGCATGGTCGATTCCCCGGAGGGTCTGCGCCCCGGCGCTGACCTGCAGGGTTGGTTCGGATCCCAGCTGGAGGGCATCGAACTGGCGTCGAACATTTCAATGTCAACGCTGGACCCGCTCATCGACTCCTCGGAGGCCACCCCCGAGGACTGGCAGGCCATCATCGACGACATTAACGCGCACGCAGGCGAGGCCGACGCTTTCTTAGTCCTGCACGGCACGGACACGATGGCCTATTCAGCCGCGGCGCTGTCCTACGCCCTGGCGAACCTGGGTAAGCCGGTCGTCTTGACCGGCTCCCAGTACCCACTCGGTGTCGTCGGGTCGGACGCCTCGGCGAACGTCACGGGCGCGCTGCGCGCCGCAATCTCACCACACGCCCAAGGCGTCATGCTCTTCTTCGGCCACAAGCTCCTCGCGGGCAACCGCGCCACCAAGACCTCGTCGTGGGCGTTCCGAGGCTTCGAGTCGCCGTCCGTGTCACCCCTGGCACGCACGGGCGCCCCGTGGCGCTGGTACGGGCCTCCACATCCCGGTACCGGCTGGCAGGATCCCAGCCCGTACACGCGCCAGGACGTGGCCGTCATCGACGTGGTGCCCGGGATCAGCGCCGCCCGCCTGCGCGCGATGACAACGCCCCACCCGGACGCGCTCATCCTGCGCACCTTCGGTGTGGGTAACATTCCAGCCTCCGAACCGGGCCTGGTGGATGTCCTCGACGAGCTGGCACACGCCGACGTGCCGATTATCGTCGCTTCCCAGTGCTACCAGGCAGAAGTCATGCTCGGCCATTATGAGGCCGGCAACGCCCTGGCCAAGCTCGGCGCGGTCGGCGCCCACGACATGACGCTGGAAGCCCTGTACGCCAAGACCGTCTTCCTGCTCTCACAAGACAAACGGGGCGCTGACTTCTCGACCTACATGGGCCGCTCCATCGCCGGGGAACTCACTCCCCAGGACTGAGCGATCTGCACCCGACCCGGCCCCGGCCTCGTCCCACGCGCCCCCACACCGGGCACGAGGCCGGAGCACACTCATACGCGCAAGGTTTCCTTCCCTCCCCACACCGTAGAATGGTCGCCATGAGTGAAGAAGAATCCCAGTCCATGGCTGATCGCGGCGAAAGTCGCTCCCGTCAGCCCCAGTCCTCCGCCTTCCGTGAGTTCATCGGATCCGGGTGGGCCCCGCGCCCAACCCAGCTGCCCGAACGCCAGCGCGTCGCCGACTTCCTGAGCGCACGCGCCCTCAAAGCGGGACTCCTCTTCCCCGGCGAACGCCTCGTCATCCCCGCCGGACCCTACAAAGTCCGTTCGAACGACTGCGACTACCGCTTCCGGGCGCACTCCGCGTTCGCGCACCTGTCGGGCCTGGGCGGTGAGAAGGAACCAGACACGGTCCTGGTGCTCGAACCGAATGAGGACGGCACGCACACGGCCCTGCTCTTCTTCAAGCCACGCGCGTCACGTTCCTCCAAGGAGTTCTACGCCAACCCGCGCTACGGCGAATTCTGGGTGGGTGCACGCCCCTCCCTCGACGAGGTATCCGCAGCGACCGGCCTGGAAACACGCCACATCGACACGCTACGCGACGCCCTGGCGAAGGACGCCGGCCAGGTGAGCCTGCGCATCGTTCGCGGCGTTGACACCCACATCGAAAATATGGTCAACGAAGTGCGCAACCAGGCGGGCCTACCGTTCGGAGACGACGCGCGCGAGGCCGACGAAGCACTCGAAGAACACCTCTCCGAAATCCGCCTCAAAAAAGACACCTACGAAGTCGAGGAAATGATCCGCGCGGTCAAAGCCACCAAGGCCGGCTTCGAAGACATCATCCGCGTTCTGCCGCGAGCCGTCGGCCACCACCGCGGCGAACGCGTCATCGAAGGCGCATTCGCGGCCAACGCCCGCGAGGAAGGCAACGGCCTGGGGTATGAGACCATCGCAGCCGCCGGCAACCACGCGAACACCCTGCACTGGATCGACAACGACGGCGAGGTACGCGAGGGCGACCTGGTGCTGGTCGACGCCGGCGTCGAGGTCGACTCACTCTACACCGCTGACATCACACGTACGCTGCCCGTCAACGGCCACTTCACCGAGGTCCAGGCCCGCGTCTACCAGGCCGTCCTGGACGCCTGCGAGGCAGCTCTGGCGCGCGCGGGCCAGCCGGACTGCCACTTCAAGGACGTGCACGACGCCGCCATGGAGGTCATCGCCGCCCGCCTGTATGAGTGGGGCATCCTGCCTGTCACCCCCGAAGAATCCCTGGCCACCACCGGCCAGCAGCACCGCCGCTGGATGCCGCACGGCACCAGCCACCACTTGGGCCTGGACGTGCACGACTGCGCGAAAGCGCGCGCCGAACTCTACCAGGGCGCGTTGCTGGAGCCGGGCATGGTCTTCACGATCGAACCGGGCCTATACTTCCGCGCCGACGACCTCCTGATCCCCGAAGAGTACCGCGGCATCGGCGTGCGTATCGAAGACGATGTCGTGGTGAACGCCGACGGCACCGTCACGCGCATCTCCGAAGACATTCCGCGCACGATCAGCGACGTCGAAGCGTGGATCGCGCGCGTCCAGGGGCGCTGAGCACACCGAGCGCATCCCGCCACGTCAAGCGCTCTTACGGGCGCTGATCGGGCGCCTCGGTCTGGTCTCCCTCCGGGGACGAGGCCGGGGCGTCCCCGCCCGGAACCACGCCATCTTGCGTGGCCGCCCCGAAACGCGGTCGCCCATCGGGGAAAAAACCGGTGGGATCTTTGCGGGGACGCGTGGCCTGCTCACGCGCCTGCTTGGGGCGAGCCATATTCCCGGGCGTGCGCTGCAGAAGCGTGAAAGCACGATCAATGTCAGCGGAAGCCAGGATCGCGTAGCGCAGCGCCACAACCTGCTGCGACGAAACAAGATCACGGTTGCGCCCACGCAGGATGAACGCCAGAGCCGCCAACGCCATGCCCGCGAGCGCGCCAACGACGATGCCGCCCAGGACCCACAGCCCCGTACCACCCGCATTGTTCCCAGCCGACATAAACATGCCGGCGAGAGCACCCCACAGGGCGCCGCTGGACGCGCCCGACATCGACGCGCGAGCAATCGTGAGACGCCCCCTCACCCGCTCCACCATGTGCAGGTCCGTTCCAACGATCGTGATCGACGAAACGTCGAAACCGTTGTCAGACAGGAAGTCAACCCCCGCGCGCGCCTGCGCGTAGGTCTGGTAGGAAGCCACCTCGGTGCCAGTGGGCATCTTCGGTTCCATCACGACGGGCATTCTCTCTCCAATCATCCACAGCCGAGTGACCTGGGACTCATTGTCCACCCGGTACCGGCTCTCCGTTACGACGCATTCAACGTCACCAGCCTAAAATGATTAGGTGAGCGTTGCATCTATTGAACTTGGCACCAAGGGTCGCCGCGTGTACATCGGAAAGCTCGCCGGCACTGGCGTTTTCGACCCTTTGGGCGACCAGGTCGGCAAGATTCACGATGTCGTTGTCATCTTTCGGCTGAAATCAGAGGCCAACGTCATCGGCTTCGTCGTCGAGGTCGGGCCGCGTAAGCGCGTCTTCCTGCCGCTCACTCGCGTGACCTCCATCGAATCCGGTTCCGTCATCACGACCGGCCTGCTCAACATTCGTTCATTCACGCAGCGCCCCATTGAAACCCTGGTCCTATCCGAACTCTTCGACCGGGTCGTCACCATGAACGACGGCTCCGGGCAGGTGCGTATCCTCGACGTGGCTATGCGTCAACGCCGTCCCAAGGACTGGGTTATCTCCACGCTGCACGTCCAACGCGTACGCACCTCATCGCTGGGTTTCACGCGCAGCGGCGAAACCCTGACAGTGGACGTCTCCGAAGTGTCTGGCCTGCTTAAAACCGATTCGAATCAGGCGGCCACCGCGCTCCTGCAGTACACGGAGGACATGCGTCCAGCTGACCTAGCGGACTTCATTCACTCCCTGCCCCACGACCGCAAGATGGCGGTCGCCCAGCAGCTCACCGACGCGCGCCTGGCCGACGTGCTCGAGGAGCTCGGTGACGACGACCGCGTAGCGATAGTCTCCGCTCTCCAGGCGGCGCGCGCCGCCGACGTTCTGGACGTCATGCAACCCGACGACGCTGCCGACCTCGTCGCCGAACTACCTGCCGCGCAGGCGCAGTCCCTGCTGGCCCTCATGGAACCCGAAGAGGCAGAGGACGTGCGACGCCTCATGACCTACGACGAGTCCACGGCGGGTTCACTAATGACCACCGAACCGATCATTTTCGCCCCCAACGCGACCGTCGCCCAGATGCTCGCAGCCGTGCGCCGCGAAGACATCCCAGCCTCGATCGCTACCGTCGCCTTCATTGCCCGTCCGCCACAGGAAACACCGACCGGCCAGTACCTGGGCATGGTCCACATTCAGCGGGCGCTGCGCGAACCCCCACAAACTCTGCTCGGAACGATCCTGGACCGCGACATTGAGGCCGTGGACCCCAACGCGCACATCGCGAAGGTCACGCGACTGCTGGCCACCTACAACCTGACGGTCCTGCCCGTCGTCGACGAGGATGGGCACCTGCACGGTGCCGTATCGGTCGACGACGTGCTCGACGAGCTGCTACCCGAAGACTGGCGAGATTTCGACGACGACGTGACCGACCGCATGATGGCAAGGAGCATCGATGGCTGATCGCCTGGACAACCCGCTCGAAAAGCGCCGCTGGTTCTTCCGCCGCTCCTCTGGTGGCGGCGACGGCTTCGGTCGCTTCGCCGAGGCTACCGCCCGCTTCATGGGGTCCCCCCGCTTCGTCCTCTACATGACAATCTTCGTCGTGGCGTGGATCACCGCGAATCTCCTTCTTGCGGGCATCAGCGAAGATTCCGCGTGGGACCCCTACCCCTTCATCCTCTTAAACCTCGCATTCTCAACCCAGGCCTCGTACTCGGCCCCGCTCATTATGCTCGCGCAGAACCGACAGGACGCCCGCGACCGTGTCGTGGCCGAACAGGACCGCATTCGCGCCGAGCGTAACCTCGCCGACACCGAGTACCTTGCCCGAGAAATCGCTGGCCTGCGCCTGGCCCTCCAAGATGTCGCCACACGCGACTTCGTGCGCTCTGAGCTGCGCGACATGCTCGAAGACCTACGAGCCGAGATCGCTGCGGACGCCGCCAACGCCTCGTTAAACGAGGCATCTGCCGAGAGCGAGCACGAGAGCGACGAAGCCGTTCGTCCCCTAGAAGATGAGGACACCGAACAGTAGAGTGGGGGCCATGCCAGTCACGCTCGATTCCGTCATGGAAGTCCTCGGCCAGGTCATCGACCCCGAGATCCGTCGCCCCATCACCGACCTCAACATGGTGACCCCCGACCTGATCACCATCGACGGCTCGTCCGTCGCCATCAAGGTCCTGCTCACCACCGCCGGATGCCCCCTACGGACCCAGATCACGAAAGACGTCACCGAGCGCGTGGGCGCCCTCGACGGCGTCGAGAACGTTAGCGTCGAAATGGGCGTCATGGACGACGACCAGAAGAAGGCGCTGCGCGAGAAACTCAACGGCGGTCGCCCCGAGCGTGAGATTCCCTTCTCCCGCCCCGACTCCCTCACGCGCGTCATCGCCGTCACCTCCGGCAAAGGCGGCGTCGGTAAGTCTTCCATGACCGCGAACCTGGCCGCCGCGCTGGCCGCCAAGGGCCTGAAAGTCGGCGTCATGGATGCGGACATCTACGGCTTTTCTATCCCGCGCATGCTCGGCGTCGACCACGACCCGCAGGTCATCGACGGCATGATGATCCCTCCCGTGGGTGCCGGCGGCGTCAAAGTCATTTCCATCGGCATGTTCGTGCCCGACGGCCAGGCCGTCGTGTGGCGCGGCCCCATGCTTCACCGCGCCCTCCAGCAGTTCCTTGCAGACGTGTTCTGGGGGGACCTGGACGTACTCCTCATCGACATGCCTCCCGGCACGGGCGACGTCGCCATCTCGATCGCCCAGCTGCTACCCACCTCCGAGATTCTCGTCGTGACAACCCCGCAGGTCGCCGCCGCCGAAGTCGCTGAACGCGCAGGCTCCATCGCCGCCCAGACGAACCAGAAAGTCATCGGCGTCGTCGAAAACATGTCCTTCCTGCCCCAGCCCGACGGTTCACGCCTGGAGATCTTCGGCGCGGGCGGCGGCCAGTCCGTGTCCAAGCGCCTGACCGCCCAGCTCGGCTACGAGGTGCCGCTGCTGGCCCAGGTGCCCCTCGACATCGCCCTGCGTGAGGGCGGCGACCGCGGTGAACCCGTTGCCGTCGCAACCGGTCCCGCCGCCGAGGTGCTCACTGCCCTCGCCAAGCAGCTGTCCTGCGCGAACCGCGGCCTTGCGGGTCGCCCGCTTGGGGTCTCCCCACTCCGGCACTGAGGTTCCCTCGCGCTCACGTCCGCGGTATCGTCCTGGTTGACGAGGCCACTGCGGCTTGCGGATCCGTCCGCGGTATCGGGGCGCTCCAGCAGCGCCAGCTCGTGCGGGGCAACGTAGCTGTTCCAGGGGTCGCCTTCTTTCCTTTTCGAGGGTCTCGCGCGCGCACGCGCCAGGGGTTCATCGCGTTTTTCGCGGGCGATCGGAGCGCCATCGCGCCCAGGTCGCGCCTCGCCTGTACCCTGTTGCGTGGAGAGGCGCGTGTGGGCGCACCGCTTCGAGGAGACCGAAACAACGTGAGGATCAGTGATGGCGGATAAGGCCCAGACCTGGGTGTACACCGAAGACTACGTGGCGGAGAGCGATGCTCTGACCTCCGCGCGCGCCGTCGCATCCGAACTGGGCGCTACCCCCGTCTCCTCTGGAACCGGCGCCGCTTTGCGGATGCTGGCCGCCGTGTCTGGCGCGCGGGCAGTCCTCGAAGTGGGGACGGGCGCTGGAGTGTCCGGCCTGTGGCTGTTGGACGGCATGGCCCCTGATGGCGTGCTGACGACGATTGATGTCGAGTCCGAGCTGCTCGGGCACGCGCGCCGCAATTTTATCGCCGCGGGCCTGTCTTCCCACCGGACACGCCTCATCGCTGGGCGGGCCCTTGATGTGCTTCCACGCATGGCGGCACGCGGCTACGACATGGTTGTTCTCGACGGTGACTTGGATGAGACTCCTCAGTATCTGGATCATGCCGTGCGAATCCTTCGCCCTGGTGGCACGATCGCCTTCGTGCATGCCCTGTGGCACGATCAGGTCGCGGATCCCGCTCGCCGCGATGCGCGGACCGTCGTCGCCCGCGAGGTCGTCAACTACCTGCGCGACTCCGAGGAATTCGTGCCCACGCTGCTACCCGTCGGTGATGGCCTCGCTGTCGCCGTCAAGCGCTGAGAACCGCGACAGCGCTGTCCGTTCCCCTTTCGGTCGTGCGACGTCCCTGATTGGTCTATGCCTCCCGCGTGATGCGAATAAAGTCCTGTAATTGCTCGAGGTCGTGACTCCAGAACAGTGACAGGCCCGATTGCTGTGCCTCGAGAAGATTTTGAACCTTGAAGACACCAGAAAGAACAGCGGCGGGGACCACACCGTGTGTACCAAACTGCACGAGCCATCCGGTGACCTTTGCGAGCGTATCGTGATTGACGCGCTTATAACTATTGACCGCAGAATGTGACACCTTCGCTTCGATGGCCAAAATCCTGCCGTCGTACAGGCGCGCTATCAGGTCTGCCTTGTGCCCTCCCAGCACCGATTCCATACAGAACTCACCGATGTCGGGCGCACGATAGGGCGTGTCAACGGTTCGCCGCCTGACCTTGCGAAGTCCCGCGTCCTGCAAAGCCTGAGCAATGTCGCCTTCCTGGCGGTCCTTCGCTTCAGAGCGACGACGGGTTTGCGATCTACTGGACGCGATAATTGCCGTCGATGATACGACAGCGATACGCAGCTCTTCATCAGTAGGCGTCCTCCCCTCTCGAAACCAGGGAAAACGCCAAGGGTCAATGCTCGCACGAATCACGTGAGCTACGCGCTCAGCGGCATCCGGGTCACCATCGAACGCAGCTACCGAAAACTTAACGTCGGCAAGAACCTTGAGGTCATCATCACTGATGAAAGGTGACGCAAGATAACGCAGCGCGTACCTCTTATCCTCATCTAACAGATAGTGACGCACCACCGATGAAAGATTTAGCAAATTATCGCTATCTTCAAGCAAGTTACGCACATAGACGCAATAATGTTCAAAATCGGAAATATACCCGGCGTGCGGCTCGGTAATACGTCTCTCTTTGAACTCACTGATCGAACGATCGACGTCTATTTCAAGCTGAGCACGCGACCAAACTAGTGGCATACTCTGACGCGCCATCACACGCTCCTTCCCTGAGGAGATCAAGACTCGGAATCATGATGCGCTCCATCTCCTTTGGCTCAAACTTAGTTAAACCTCCGGCGTACGTTCTCCCGTCGGATAGTTCAACATTACGATTCAAAAAGTGAAGGAACATGGCAAGCTCATGATCGGAATAATTCTCTCGGGGATACAGACCATGGACGACATTGATGTGCCGCGCCCGCACTATGTTACGAACGAATCGTGGGGGACGACGCGCCATGTACGTGGCAAGGATAGGCGCGTCGGCAGATAGGCCAACACTCCACCATGCCTTGCGATGACGAACGACATAGCCCTGATCCGCACCAACACGACGCGCATGAGCAATATAACGCTCAATGCGATCGACGCTATCCTCATCGAGAGAATCGTAATTAAGCGGAATATCAATGACGCACTTCAGGTGCGAGGAGAATGTCAGCTGATTCCCGGATGCAAAGAGTTCACGCGCCTTCGTCACTGACGGATAAAGTACTGATTCGGGTAAATCGACGTCATCCTTGCGAACAACCCACACTCGATTTGCTCCCGTCACAGTCCCCCGATGCACACGAAAATACTCTCCCAATTCCACGAATCCTTGCGGATGCTTCTTGCGGGAACGGCCAATCGACGACCAACGCGGACTGGATTCAAGTACAGCGCGCTTAACGCCAATTCCCTGACCAAGGCACCCAAGGCCAGACGAGGAGTCCACACGACTCATAAGAACTCTGTCGGAGGCGTCACCACATGCGAAACATGTAATGACACCCGTGACCTGCGTATTTGCGAATGGAAGCGACGTCGGATCAAAGACATGTATCTCTTCAAGCGTCAGAGCACTGAGCAACAACCGTCGCAACGACACCCCGTAATTGACATCCAGCCATTCGGAGCTGGTAATGAATGCACCAATGTCGCCCGGCTGAGCATACTTCGCAGTCGCGAAGAAGAAGTACGAGTGCAAACCTGCAAGCTTTGAGGATGGAACACCTAGTTCTTGAGCTGTTGCAGCATACCATTCCTTCCATCGTGGCTGAATCTCGTGGTGACGAACGTATGGCGGATTTCCGATATAGAGGGTGAGGCCATCGATCTTTTCAATAACGGTGTCTCGATAGTCAGCAAGTCTAAACTCAATCCGATCATCAACACCCCACACGTGAGCGTTCGCCCGCGCCATCAGAAGAGCAATGGGATCGGTGTCAATTGCAATTCCTTTCGCATGAGGGAAACGTTTCATGGCCTCCACAATGAAACGCCCCGATCCAGTTCCGGGGTCCACAACACGAGAGGGAGTAGCCCTGCCTTGCGCCCAGTTCATCATCGACTGAACGATTTCGAGCGGCGTGAACGTCTGACCTGCTGTTCGCCTGTCACTCGATGAGCGAAGGGCACAGAACATCTCTCCCAGGGGATCGTCACCAGCGAGAATCTTTTGCCGCAGTCGCTGCGTCTCTACCTCAAACGGGATGGCCTCCACAACTTGCGCGCGCTCACTATCCGTCACGCGTGCACAATCAACTCCAAGGGCAACACAGGAAGACACGAGAGTTCTCAGCCCGCCGTCGTAACCGTGCATCTTGTCCCCTTTCTTTTCCTGCTAGCTGCCCCAATTCTGGCACGGGCCATGCACATCAGCGTCCCCACGCAGACCCGGGAGCGCATCATTCGCGCAAAGTATGACACAGCTCATCACAGCACGCGCACACCGGATTCGCCTTCATGCATGCCCTGTGGCACGATCAGGTCGCCGATCCCGCTCGCCGCGATGCGCGGACCGTCGTCGCCCGCGAGGTCGTCAACTACCTGCGCGACTCCGAGGAATTCGGGCACACGCTGCTACCCGTCGGTGACGGCCTCGCTGTCGCCGTCAAGCACTGAGAGCCGCGACAGCGCGCTAAGCTGGCTCTCACCCAACCAATACGCACGCCAATGGGCGCAACACCACTAATAACAACCAACAACCCTCAAAACACCCGGTCCGCAAAACCAGACCAAGCCAGGCCAGGGGTAATGGTGGGGGTTTTGCAGCATTAGAAGCCTCCCTTCGGCGTGTCGCCGGCGTGTCGCGCCTCTAATGGTGCAATTCCCCCCGTTTGGTGGCGATGTCACCGGCAGGCAAGTCACGCACGGGTCCCCGTGCAGCGCAATTCCCCACGCTTGCTGTCGGTGAGGTCGCGGTTCGGGGCGGCGCCGCCCAAGTCGCAAACCACCTCGGTAACAAACGCCGACAACGGGGTGTCGTGGGCGAGGTGGTCTGCGTTGTGGACGCAACGGCGCCTGGCCTGGTGTGTCGCTCGCACATGAACCGCTGAACATGCGCGTTAGCCCCGCGACACGCACGCCAACCCCAAGAGATGCGCGAGGGCGGCGCCGCCCACGCGCATACCATCGGAACCACGCGCGGATCAGGGGGCCCGCGCCCGCAATAGCGGGCCCACGTGCGAGGTGTCGAACCCACGCGCGAATGAGCGGGTCCACGCGCGCGGGGAGGAGCGCAGGCAGCTAGCGCGCTCGGAGCAGTTTCGCATGCAATTCGATTGAATGAATTTTCAACAGTGTCCGCAAACGTTGCAATCCCAACGATATGGTTGCGCGGTGCGACACAGTGTCGAGGGAATTGCATGCGACATTCGTGGGATAGCTCGCCGGGCGGGAGTCATGCGCTACCACCCATAGCACCGCCGGTAGCGCAGCCAGTGACGTGCCAGCGGCCTGGCACAGTGAAGACCGTCGCCGCAAACAACCTGCCCAAGCCCCACCGAGACAGATCAAGGGACTATGCACAGACTCACAATAAAACAAACAATTTAATGTTGATTTTCCCGCACTAACACGCCGAAAAGTCACCACAAAACCAACACACTTTGCCCATCCTCCACGTTGGCACCCACCACCTCCAACACCAACTTTCCCGCATCAACAAGCCGAAAAGCCACCACAAAACCAACACGCTTTGCCCATCCTCCACGTTGGCACCCACCACCTCCAACACCGATTTTCCCGCATCAACAAGCCGAAAAGTCGCCACAAAACCAACACGTCTGGTCCTCCAACACCGATTTTCCCGCATCAGCAAGCCGAAAAGTCACCACAAAACCAACACGCTTTGCGGGTTAAGGGTCAAAAAGTGTGTCCGGAATCGCGGATTTTCACGGATTGACCTG
>ERZ772920.999-NODE-999-length-15151-cov-2.845787_pt1 | contig 15151 bp, 19 predicted proteins | sample MGYA00511469_ERZ772920 | MGnify/ENA primary metagenome ERZ772920 (study PRJEB29015, sample SAMEA2738069) | human oral metagenome | biome: human oral; feature: human-associated habitat; material: saliva | place: China | collected 2216 ... | reverse complement strand
TGTGGAGTGTAGAGGGAGACAAGAATCCCAAGGCCGAGCGAACAGACCAACGCACCGATGGTCATGGCCGCCGTGCGCTTCGGATGATTTGTAGCCCATGTATTGACAGCGTCTATCCGCTCCTGTATCTTCCACTGACGAGAGAATTTCCTTACGACGGTTTCTATTTTACCTTTGACTCCCTGTTCCCATCTTGCTTTTGCTGCTTTCGCACGCTTCATTTTCTTCTTCATACCCTTAGTAGTCTAAATCCTTATTCTCCAGCGTTCTCCAGTTGGTAATCAGCAGCCCGTGCGGATTATTCCTTGTGCGGGGCACATTCTCGATGCTGCCCACCGTGATGAGGGAGCGTTTCATGTCGCGCGAACGGCGCTTGATAATCTGCGTACCATAATATTTGAACTTCCTCGACTGCTCATCCAACTTGATGGAATCGCAGATAATCATGCACACGGCAGAGGAAGACACGATGTCCGAGTAGAAACCGTTTTCCTCCATTGCCTGTTTCTGCTTCAGTGCCGTACCGTCCGCCATATACATCGCCTTGGACAGCGTCCACTTGATATAATCATCATCGGGCGGCAGGTTGAAGAAATACTGATGGAAGAGTTGGATGTGTGCTTTCGCCTCCATCACAAAGTTCGCCTCCTGCTTGCTCCTTTCAGCGAGGAAAGGGATGTCGCCGTCGAGGACATAAATCTGATTACGCTCTTCCGTTACCAACTTGGCACAATAGAAGATACAGCAGGCACAGACCACCGTACTGCCGATGATGGTCAGCAGTACGGTCGTCAGTGCGAGTCTTGTTTTCTGTTCCAAACTCTGTATTAACATATCCTGTCGTTTTAGTTTATTTTCCTCTGTTATATGAATCCTTCATGGAACTGCCCATCTTCGATGCCGCCTTGCCAGCAGAGCTTTCGGTGAACATGTGTTTGGCCTCTTTCGCCATACCTGAAGCTGCACCGCCCATCGCCCCGGCCAAAGTAGCTGCACCGCCATCGGAATAACCACTTGCGCCACTTACTGCCCCGGCCATACCTGCCGCTCCGAGGTGTGCTGCACCCGATACCGCCGAACCTGCTACTGGCGTAGCCACCGAAGCGATGCCCATACCAGTAGAGGCGGCACTGCCCACGGCTCCGCCCACAGCACCTGCCACAACACCACCGGCGGCACTGCCCGCACTCGAACTCACGCCACCTGGTATCAGCCATGATGCCACCTCTGGAACAAAGCGGATAATGTAGGCACCCACGAGCATACCCATAGCGTACATACAGTTGGAGCCGATGCCCTGAATGCCCAGCGCACCTATCTGTCCCCATGAGTTCACCTGTCCTTGTAGAAGCCTGCCATAGGCGGTAAGGTCCTCGCCAAGGTTATACATCAGAATGAAGTCTATGTAATACAGGCACATATAGGTAACAAATCCCCAAAGCGATAAGGAAAGGTATTTGCTGATCCATTGCGACCACGCACTGCTCCATGGCGGTACGATGGACAGGGCAAACATGATGGGCGCGAAGGTCGCCAATATCGTCATGAAGATACGTTGCGCCACCAAAATGCCATAATACGACATTTGGAAGATCAGTTCCCCGATAAAGCGTATCACGTCGTTGATCCATTCCGACACTTTTGTCTCCGCGGCTACGGTAGCCCGTTGCGCATAATTGTTGATGGTCGAGCCAAGATTCTCCATGTTGTAGATGAGCTTGTCCCACCAATGGGCATCCTCGCCAATTTCCTGTACCTGCTTCGCCGTCTCGATGCTGTCCTGTACCTGCCGGAGCCGTTTGAGGTAGTCCGACTGCTTCTGCGCCACTTTCAGTTCGAGGGCTGCCACCTCCTTATTTTTGCTGCTCGCCATCTGTTTGGTCGTCGCCTCCAATGCCTTTCCCGGCCAGGCAAGCTCCTGACAGATCCACGAGCTGTAAGTGATGCAGATGGACAGTCCCACGATACGGAGGAGTTTCATCACGTCCATCGCCCTGCGCCCAAGCATCATCATCCAGCACTCGTAGGAACCCACGCAAAGGGCAAGGCATAGGCCGATGACACGGGCATAGCCCACGGTGTCGCCCAGCACCGCCGACTTCGGGAAGGTTTCCATCGCCACCAGCAGCTTGTCAAGGCTCTCGTCGATGGAAGGCAGTCCCATCGTGAGCAGCTGACTTGTGATATTCAATAAGATGTCTGTAACCATATTCTTAAACCATGTTTTATCGTTTGTAATAGTTCTGCGCCATGCCGACAAGGTGCGCCACACGGCTGACCATCTCCTCCATCTGTTTCTTGTATTGCTGGTAGGCTTTCTGCCGCTTGGCGTTTTCAAGTTCATACCCTGCACCTGTCCGATGGATGTAGACGATGTCCTGGCAAATCATTTCATTCTGCCGTGTCAGTTCATCGACCTGATATTTCAGTTTGCCCTTGCTTCGCTGCATACAGAAGAGCAGTCCGTCGGCAATGGATTGCTGCATACGGTCAAAGTCGGCCTTGAACGAAGAATAAACCAGATCGACATTCCTGTCAGCGGCACGCGCCACTTCCTCCTTGTAGAGTTCTTCCATCTTGACACGTTCCTGTTCGGCTTCCTTCATCTTCTGCCGTTGTGTCTCCTCGGCGGTGATACGGGTGGGCATGATCCGCTTCACCTTGGACTTACTTTCCTTGAACCGCACCCTCCAACCAGATTTAAGGAATCCCCATTTCCAGTAGGTCTCCCCACCACTATACTTTTTATGCAGCAGGTAATAATACCATGCAGGAGAAAAATCCCACGGCCCGTTTTCCATTGACTTCCACTGCTTTTCCTTCTGGTCGTCGTAGGTTGGATGCTGTGCCGATACTGGTAAACATAGGTAAAGCAAGCCCACTATTATCAATAAATACTTTCTCATACGCTGTTCCATTTATTGATTACTCTCTCTGCTATCTTGTCCGTTACCTCACTGTTGAGAATGTCCCAGATGTAATCGTATCTGAAGCCGCCGACGGTAATGATGCTGCACCATACGTTGGCACCGTCTATAATTCCCCTCATGTTCTCGATGGATGTTCTCAGTTCCATGACCAGATGTAGCTTCTCGTCCACCGAGGCCTTCATTGCGTTGATACCGCTGGCGGCAAGCGAGGCATAAAGGGCTTTGATATTCTTGATTTCCCTTGCACATGCCATGTTCGCCTCGGTATAGTACCATGCCACCATCGGTTTCTTGAAGGTATATTGAAAGGTGGAGCGTGTAAACTGGGAATACTCCTGTATCAGACGATACATGCTGTTGGCCGTCGAACCCAACGCACTGGCTAAGATGACGTAGGAATAGCCGTTGTTCAGTTTGCTGTCCAAGGTCGTCCTCACATCATTGAACTTCGTGGCACCTTTTGTGATGATGCTCTGCTCGCCAAAACTCGTCGTCACCTTTGCCAAGGCCTTGTCCTCCTTGCCCTTAATGAGTTTGTGCAGACTGATGAGGGCTTCGATGGTGGCCGGATCCCTCGGTGTGGGAATTACATCGGCAAAAGTAGGAGCTGCTAATGTTAGGCATAAGAGCAACATCCAACACCTATTTATATAATATGCTCTTTTCATATGCTCGACCTCCATTATACACCCAATCCGTTCCAGTTGTCAATCAGCCCGTCCACCGAGTTGCGAGCGGTGATATAGGCAGCCCATGACTCCACGTCGATGGCCATGAGCACATCGCCCCAGCTGTTTCCGAACTGACACATCATCACCATGACCTCCAGTTTGTAGTGGATTTCAAGCAGACGGCTGTAGATTTTGTTAGCCATCGTCAGCCGTTCATAGCGGTTGAGCAGGTTATACCCATCGTCCTTGCCGCCGTTTTTGCCTTCTTTGAGTGGGTTGCGGATTCTGCCATTGTTCACAATGTCCACAAAGTCGTGTACCAGTCCTTCCGTCTCGGACACGAGGTTGGCCATCTCATTGATGCATACCACATAGTTTTTGCCCGGCGACTTGCCGAGCTGTTTCAACACGATGGGCACGTCCTTGAAGATACCAGCGGTGAGCGAGACTATTTCCCCATAGTATTTGCTTTCCTCCCCAAAGCCTGTAATGTTCTGCATGGAAAGTTGGTAGAGTTCCTTAATGCTTGCCATCGTAGCGGTGTATTGCATCAGCTTCTCCTGCTTGGACTTGATGGAATCCAGACGACCGTTGTGCTTGTCCTCAATGATTTTCTGCGAAACTGCATTTGCCGTTACTGTTGCCATCGTTCTCTTGTCGATCACCACACGCCAGCCAGCCTGGATATTCAGCGAGGCAAGGAGCATCGCCAGAACGAGGATTAACTTTGACTTTTCCATAAGCTCATAATGTTTTGATGATTGTTGACCTGCCGCGCGAAGTCGAGATATTTATTTATCCCAGTCTGTCTGCGGTCTTTTTCGATCTCCGTGATGGCGCGTTGGATGTTGCCACCGAAGTGCCTTGTATAGATTTTGAGTGCTTCCTTTTCTGCCCGTTCCGTAGTATAGGCCCAGTAACATTCAGACGGCTCCTCCACACCATACACGTCCGACACCTGCCCACGGCATATCCATACCTCCTTGAAGTAGTTGCGCCCCTCGTGGTTATTGAGCGCATTGATGGTGAAGATCTGCTGTCGCTGTACGGCCGTCAATCCGAGGATGGCCGCAATGTCATCGTACCTGTCCTTGAACTTGGCCTGGTCGAGCAGGATTTTCACATCACTGTTGTTGATAATCGCCTCTTTGACAATGGGCGAGTCAATCACATCGTTCAATTCCTGCGTCACCACACCGGCGATGCCGTGGAACTTGCGCACCGTCTTATACAGATATTTGATATACTCTGCCATCGTAGGCGAGGCGATGGCCTTCCATGCCTCTTCGATGATGAGTGCCTTTCGGCCTTTCTTGATACGCATCTTCTGGAGGAACACATCCATGATGATGAGCACAACGATGGGAAACAGCACGGGGTCGTCCTTGATTTTGTCTATCTCAAAGACGATAAACCGCTCATCGAAGAGCGACTGCTCCAAATCGTTGTTCAGTGTACTCTCCAGTTCACCGCCACGGTAGAACTGTTCGAGGATGGCAGCGAAGTTGTCAATGTTGAAGGCTATCTTTTTCTCGGCCATCAGCTGTGGAATACGTTCCAAGGCATATTCATAGAAAGTATTGAAAGACAATTTCCTGACGGTCATCTTCCGTCTGCGCTGTTCCATTTTCTCTATCTTCTGTTCGATACGCATAAGATAGCTGCCCTCGATCACCTCCGCCATGATGCGCATAAGCTGACGGTTGGCCGCCACCTTTTCGCCTTCGGTCGCAGCTTTGTCATTGACCAAGGCATGTAGTTTCTCCACCTGACGCTTTGCCTTGACCTGATGCCGCACCTCTGCTTCTGAAAAGATGTCGTCCTTACCCTCTGCATAGTCCTTTGTGGAAATGTCGCTCTGATGTTCCTCAAAGTCCTGATAATAGCGATGCGCCACCTTCTCACCATACTTCTCATACTCGCCGTTCTTCTTATCCTCCAGCAAAAGTCGGTGGCGCAGTCTGTCCTTTTCTTCGGAAGAAAAGCCACGGAAAGGATGAAAGTAGGCATCGTAATACTCTACAATGACCTGATTGATGATGGCATCCTCAATCTTGGAGGGCATCTCGCTACCCTTGAAGATCAGGAAGATGAGGGATTTGAGGAAGTTCTTCTTCTCCCCGAAGTTCTGTCGGTACTCCGTTTTGGTAATCTTGAACGGATTCATGGAGATGGGATGCTCCTTGGAATAGGTGATATAAGTGCCACCGAAGTAGCTGCATATTCCCTCGTAGCTGTCACCAGTATCAACCATCACCACATCCGTGTTTTGCTCCAGAAGCTGGCGCACCACACTGTTCATGTGGAAGCTCTTGCCACTGCCAGAAGGTCCTATACAAAAGAAATTGGCATTGTCGGTATATTTGTGCGCACCTTCCTTGCCGGTAATGTCTATCGCCACGGGTAGTCCCTGCCGATCTGTATAGTAGGTTTTGAGTGGCGTCTCCTCCGAGTGTTTCAGATGCTCCTTGAAGCAAAGGCAGAGTGCGGCGTCCGACAACGTAAGGAAGAGATCGTAGTCGGGATTGAAGGCATAGCCGTTGCCCGGGAAACTGCATGTGAAGAGTTCCAACTGGTTATACGCTGACCGAGAAGGCATGATGGCGCAGTCGTAGAGTTTCGTCTCGATATACGAGGTAACTGGGGTTATCTTATCGTGTGGACAGCTGACGAGGATATTAAAGTTGGTATAGACCATCAGTTTGCTATCCACGGCCAACGTGTCCAGTAATCGTTCTATATCTTCCTTGGCGATGCGGTTGGACGGGTCGGGCATGGAGCCATGACGTTTCGCCTTGCCTTGCAGCTTCCGCATGAGTTTTCGTTGGGCAGGTATCTGGATGACCTGATTGTAGATGACGCAATCGGTATAAGGAATCTCCGTCAGGAAGGAGAAGAGGTCGGTGGCAATGTAAGTACCGTTGATATTCACAGAGAGGAACGGACGCACGAAGTTGGGCATGTTGATTTCGTCTATATCCACCAAGGGGAAGGACTTTACCGTGCGGTCGCCAATCTTCAGGTTCTCGTCCGAGCACTTGAAGTTGGTCATGGAGAATGGTCCCTGCTTGAACTGGAACGCCATGAAGCGATGAAGGTACTCGACAATCTCAGGCTTGCTCAGCTTACGGTGCGCAATACCTTTCTCCTGCAGGATGTCGGCTACCTTGGCCACCTTTACATGGAAGTCCTCCCATCGCTTGGCATCGTATTTCACGAAGGCATTGTGCGCACATTCCTGCGTGATGATGAGAAAGGTGCGTATGTCGGTATAAGGCCGTCCCTCGAAGTAGTTGAAGTAACTTTCGGTGAGGAACTCCTGTTCTCCCTCCGGCTCATGGTGATATTCCTGCTTGCAGAAAATATCCTGCTTCTGGAGGGCATAGCCTTCGCCGAGTGTCTTGACGATGTTGGTCAGTACGTCCTGAAAGAGCCGATACTGGTCGACATCTGTACAATACTGTTGCACAGGATTCTCTATCTCAAAAAAGACTGATGGATTGCCTTTTTGAGACCACAGCACCGTGTTAAGCACTTTCCCGTCCTTCTCCCTGATGTCCTGCAACTGGGCAAAGAGTTTATCGAATGGTCTTCTTTTCTGTGCCATAACCGTTAGTGTTTGAAGATTCCGTGATAGATATAGATACCCTTATCATGGCGTTTGGCGTGTAACCCATTGCGTTGCCGGATGTAGATGGTAGCCAGTCCGACAAGGGCAAGAACAATCATGGCGATGAAGCCAGCCAACTTACCCAAGATAATGGAGAAGAGGATAAAGCCGAGGAAGGACACGCCGATGGCAATCGCGGCAAAGGTCAGGAAGCGGCCTCTGATGCCCATAAACTCCAACGGTTTCTGTATGCCTTTGTATATAGGAAAGAAATCTTCCATAGAAATATTAAATAAGATGGAAGCCAGATGTGTTTTATCATCCGACTCCCACCGGTTGATTACTTGAAGAAGAGCGGAAGTGCCTCAGACATGGCGATGAAAGCCACACAGCCACCGATGGTGAGCATGATGGTCTTCTTCACGTCCTGATCGCCGTTCTGCATCTTGAAATACACATTGAACGCACCCACGAGTACGATGACGGCTGCGATGGCCTTCATTAGATTGGAAACAGGGGTCTGATACGAAGAAATCTCCGTGGTGGCTTTGGTGAAACCGCCAGCTCCCTTGCTACTTGCCAATGCTGTTCCTGTACTAAGGGCGAACATTCCTACGCCCACTGCTACTTTCAAAGACTGTTGCTTCGCAAAACTCCAAGCTTTCTTTGCGCATGCTATTGCTTGTTCTCTTAATTGCGACATAATAGAATGGATTAAATTTCAAATTCAATTCCATGTTAAAGCCGTAAGTGAAACAAGTTAAAGAGCTACGTCTGAAATGTTAAAGATAAAGGTAGGTATGTTGTTATGAAGAATCCTGCTGTTTGTCGGATGTTTCTTTCCAATCTTGTAACAGTCCGCCCAGCTCGCTTTGTTCTCCATTTTGTGAAAGTTCCTCCACCTTGGGCACGAGACGCTCCACCTCGATGCCACCCGTCATTAGCATTTGGCTGGTCTGCTTCCGTTTCAGGGCAGCCGCCTTCTGCTTCTTGATAATGGGCCGAGTGATAAGGATGGGCGTAAACTCTCTTACTTCATCGGAGATGTCCACCGTTTCATCCTGCGCCTTGTCGTCTTCGCTGGCAGCCCGCTTGCTGTTTACCATCAGGTCGTAGGCCACTATTCCTAAGTAATAGCAGATGTAGCAAACCACTATAAAACCAAAGAATATTTGAAAATTCATACGCAATAGGCATTAAGTGAATGATGAACATGGAACTGATGCAGAAAGATAGACACTCATAGGCTGAAATGTCAACCCCATCTTCTGTCCGTTGCTCTCACGTATCGGCCTGCGCTTCAGCTCTTCATTATAATATAAGGTGTTGTGCCCGGGGATGACCAAATAGCCAAATGACTTCAGGATGCTCTTCAAGACCACCCGCTTCTTGTTTCCCACCACCTTGATGTTGGTTTTCTGTGGCAGACCGAACAACACGCGAGCCTTCTCCCGTTTGATGATGCTCCTTCTGCTACGGGACCGTATCTGCCGGGCATCGTCTGCCGTCCTGACAAGATGGTACTTCTTCACAATTCGTGATACTGTCCGAGTGGATATGCCTGTAAGCCGGGCTATCTCACTATGAGAGTGGCTGCAGTATAGCCGTCTGATCCTATCTGCCACTGTCATCGCTTTGGTGACAGGGCATTTGTGTAAGCCCAACTCATGCAGCTTCTTACGAAGGCAACTTAGGGAAATACCTAAATGCTCTGCTAACGAGGCGTTGCTCATCGCTTTATAATGGTCTTTAAGGTAATCCACCATAGCGGCGGTCCAGATGATACTTTGCCTATACATGATCTTGAAGATTATTGATAATGCAATCGTTTCTGCGCAAAAACTCTTTGAGGTAGCTGCCGTTGGTGCCGATGAAGGCACGGAGAGCAGCGTTGATGATGTCGGTAACTGACATATTGTTGATGTTACATAGCTTCAGTAACTCTACCACTTCGTTGTCTATCTCATAGTTTTTGCGGCCGTACTTCTTGACACGGTAGCCGTACTGTTGGGCATACTGCTGGAAGAGCTGCCAACTGCTGACTGTCTGGGGAATGTCTTGCTGTGCAGCTCTTAGCATTGGCTGAGAAGACGATGGGGAAACACACCGTCTATATCGGGCAGATTGAGAAGGTCGTTGGTAGGTGCAGCCTGCAAATGGGAAGTATTCGTTTTCATTTTGTTGGCACTTTAGGTTTGAAGATCTGTTGATACATAAAGTCGAAGGTGGGTGACACGATGTCGTTTTGCGGCCCCATCAGTTCGATGGTATTGTACCGTTGCATATCCGCCTTGACCTCTATGCGCGGTGCAACCAGTCCGAAGTGGCGGAGCCTTTCCTCTGTCTTATCCCACAGTTCCAGTTCTGCCTTCCTGCCATATCGCTTATCCCATTTGTTCACAACGAAGATAAACCGGCTCTTCATGATGGGCAGCATGTGCTGCAGCTTGGCGATAAAGCCGATGAAAGTAGCCGTGGAACTGATGGAGGTTGCCTCGAACTGATAGGGGCAAACAATGTAATGACTTAGGGCGAAGATAGGCACCAGACCTTGCTGTGACAGATTGCCGGGAGTGTCCATCAGTACGAAACCTTTATAGCCGTTGCGTAGGTTCGTAAGGAACTCTCTCACATTGTTAGCGTCTTTGATGTCGAAAGTGTGTACGCTGTAAGGCAGTCGCACACCCTCGTACTTTTCCACGTCCTCATTTCGCTTGGAATAGATAGTCTGCTGACGGTCGAAATCTACAACGAGTACGCTTTCGCCCTTTGCTGCCAGATAATCAGCAAACATGGTGCAGAGCGTGGTCTTTCCGACACCGCCCTTCTGATTGGCAAAGGTTATCATGATGTTGTCTCTCATTGTCGAGGTTGTTATTAGTTGTGAGATAATAGATAATAACAAACTCCTTTTTGGAAGGCCGGTTATCAAATGGAGTTGGGCCCCAGTAGCGTTATTTCGTGAAATAAGCATCTTAAGAAGTAGGTAAATGAAGAAGATGTTAAATCGTGAAATCATAGGCAAAGATAGTGTTTCCGCTTTATACTTGCAAATGGTCTTTCATCCCAGAATGTCCTCATTTATAGATGGTTAATGTCCATTTGTGTAAATGTAATAAGATGTAGGATTAGGGAAAGCGATGTGTGGGGATTGACCAAAAATCAGACGAAGAATAAAGATTAGGACTATTTAACGGTTAGAGATCCGCAAGTGGTGAAAATATACGGATAGTTTTTGGTGCAGTCAAAGGAGAATATACGAAGATTGTCGTATCTTTGTCATTGGAAATAAAAATCATTATCATAATTTTTCTGTCTATGAAAAAACTATTAGTTGTCGTATGTACCTTGATGTTGTCGGCTTCAGCGATGGCGCAGCAAACCATTGAAAGCCAGATTACAGAGTTAAAACAAAAGATAGAAGCACAGCAGCAACAGTTGAATGGACTCTCAACGTGTGAGTGAGGTAGAACAGTTGAATGTCGATTTGCGTAAAGCGATGGACTTTGGCAAGGCCATCACAACGATGCAGGGTAGCAACGGCATTACCTACAAACTAATCTCACTGAAGGGTAATAAGGCGGAGAAATCTATCACGGCAATTTTTCAGATGTCCACCACAAGTGAAATGGTAGATATGATAGTTTCCGGCTACGAAGCCTCCTATGTAGATCTGTATGGAGAACGACAGAAGACAGAGCATCTTACCGTAGGCAACGATGTTATGGTCAGGGTATTCAAAGATACCCCAACCAATGGTCGTATCATCTTCAACGATGTGGATATAAATAAGGTTAAGAAAATTAAACTGCTGCGCTTCGATGTTCTCAATGGAGAGAACAAGGAGTCTGTTATGTTTAAGGACTTGAAGGTGGAGTGGTAAAAACGACTATCTTTTCAGCTTCCACTCTCCATCTACCTCATATCCACCGTTGCTACCCACTTCCCATTCAGCATTGCGGTTGGATGCCGAGGTATGGTGCGAAAGAACATTATTGAGGAGACCGTTAGAAGGATGGGTTCTTCGAGCTGCCATAGGTCGAAGTTCTTGCAGAGCCGGAAGGAGTGCTTTGAAGTCGATGCCTTCTGAAACTAAATTGAAGATGCACCTGTGTATGAAATCGACACAATAATATTGGTCACCTTGCTTGAAAATGGCGAGGTGATTCTCTTTTAATGCCACCTCCAAGTCTTGCTTCTCAGTTGATACTGCCAGATTGTTCAGCATTTCTACGGCAAAGCCATTATTGGGCTTGTTGTGTGGCTCTATATAAATAAGGTGGGGATTCTCAATCTTCCAGATATGGCAGAGAATGTCACGCTCGGTCTCGTTGGTAGGGAAAAATGCCTGGACACGGCGCAGCATGAAGTTGAACTTCAATACCTTTTGCACGTTATCGCTCAGGGCAACCTCCCCGCCACCAAGTAATTTGAAACGCCCCTTGGCAATGCGGGTACCGTACTGTCGCCACAACATTCTATTGAGTTCGTAGGCAATCATCCGGGGATTATCCTCCAGCATGGCATCTACATAGAGTTCCACCTTATTGATACGTTCCTCTTCGCTCATGAAGTGTTGCAGCTGTTTGATGGAGAGCACACAGCCACCTTTATACACCGCCTGTTTGTGATGATCCACAATCATGTAGCCGTATGGCTTGTCCTTTAAACCGAAGAAGACGAGCGATACACCAAACTTCTTTTGCATGATGTTTGACAACTCGCCACGGCTGGAAACCATGTTACGGTACTTCTTTATTATAGCCCCCAACTGCCTACGACGTTTGTAGGATTCCTTTTCATCAATGGTTGAAAATCCTGCTATCAAGTCATCCTTAGTAATCTTGGTGCGTACACGACCGCCACGTACAATTTTGAGATTGCCGTCACGCTCAAAACATTCATAGCCGGATGCCTCCATGATAGCTTTGAATTGAGAGAGAGAATTGAACTTGTAACCGAGGGCTTCCTTCAAGAATAGGTCGGCACGCAGTTCTTCATCTTCGCCGACGATCTTGTTGATAGTCTCCTGCGATCGGATGCGCTCATGGTTATGGTCTATCTTCTGCCCATTGGGATTCACCCGACTGGTGATGATGTGCAGGTGATTGTTGTCGGTGTCATTGTGCGCATAGATAAGAAGCGGTTGCCCTTCATCATCATAGCCCATTTCATGAAGATACTGGTGGGCAATATCCAGAAGCTGCTCCTGGGAATATTCATGTCCTCGGCAGGAGATGGCAACATGGAACTGCGCCTTGCGGATATGCTCGTTTCTTGCCGAATAGTCAATCAGGTATTGTTGCAGCTGTTCGGGAGTATAGCTATCAGCGGCTCCCACATAACCGAAGTTCTTCATTTCAAGAAGCACAGCCTGGCCTTTGGCAACTTTTCGCTCGTTGTACTCAACGGCATGGAATGTCGTGCTGGAGGGTAATATGGTTGCTATCATCGTTTTCTTGTGTGTTCGTGAAAAGATGTGATTGATAAATCGGTATTTACCGATTACGGCTTTTCGCTTTATCGTGTTAATCGTTTGGCTATCTGATGCTGTTCCTGTTTTATCGCTGTTAAGAGCTTTTGTAGCTCCATGATTTGAGGATAAAGCACTTTCTCAAAATAGGGAAGTGTCAGCTCATTGGCTATCGCCAGTTCGTTGGCTCGCTTGACCACCTGATTGAAGTTACCGCCCATCCATGCCAAGTCCTGCTGATACTTCTTATAGAAGGTCATCATTTCGTTGAGCGTGGCGATTTTACGTTTTGTACCAACATCGTCAAACTGCTTGATAGCATCCCAAATCATGCTACTTACCGTTTTGTAGTTAGTAGCCTTCTGTTTAATCAGCTCGGCATCCTGTGCAGAAATCCTTATCCAGAGTCTTTTCGTTTTCCGTTCCATATTCTTCTGTTTATATTCTGAGTTGCGAAGAATAATCCCCAACTTGACAGAGTTGGCAAGTTACTTTTGTCCGCACAAAAGTACAACTTGCTACCCAAACTCCGTAAGGGAAATGTAGTCTCGCCACCTGCTTGTCTGACATAAAGTTAGCAAGAAATGATGGACTGTGGTGTCCTTCGATAACTGATTCAAGAAAAATGTTATCGTGAAATCGGGATAATGAAAACCCGATTTAGCGATATAAGGAAAAACCGAAGTTACGAGTCCGTTTCTTCGAGAAAAGACGAAGAAATGAAGCCGTGAGATAGTGATATTACGAGAAAATGTAGTCATAAAATACTTGCTGATTGTCAATGCTTTAGATGCTCTATTATTTGCTTTTCTCGGATATTTTTCGTATCTTTGGTATAGCTAATAATGTTTTAAGATGCAAGTATTTCTCTTCGTATATATCCTGTTCAGAGCCATCTTCCAGCTGATAGGTTGGGTGATTCAAGGCTTTCTGTATGTTTTGTGGATGCTCTTTGGCGGCATCGCCTACTTGGTGAACTATCTGATGGAGCGTAAAACATAAAGCCATGCCTCGGAAGAGGGAGGCATGGCTCAATGTGGTGTGTCATCAAATTATCTGATTGCTCGCTGAAGATTCTCAGCGTGCCGCTTAATCGTGGTCTTTAGAACCTTTGCGTAGATTTGTGTAGTCCGGATATTTTTGTGTCCAAGCATGCGCGAGACGTTCTCGATAGGTATGTCATGGGCAAGGGCCAGTGTTGCGAAAGAGTGCCTGGCGACATGAAAAGTCAACGGCTTGTTCAACTTCAGGGCAGTCTCGATGAGGTGAAGAAAGTCATTAGCTTTCTGATTAGAAATCTTAGGAAGAACGAACTTGTACTTTTTTAGCACTTCCATGGCTGGTCCCAGGATAGGGGTGAAAAACTTCGATGCTGTCTTGATGCGGCTTCCATCTATGTAATACAACTTTCCCTGCTGTTCAGTCATTTTCTCAAAGTCGAAGGCCTGCACATCACAATAGGCAAGCCCGGTGTATGCAGAAAAGACGAACAGGTCGCGAACCTTGTCTAATTTATCGTCCAACTTAATCTTTCTCAACTTTTGCAGCTCAGCCTCTGTCAGTGGTTCTCTTTCCTTGCACTCTCCACGCTTGAATTTTACTTGAGTATATGGATCAACTCCAATCTTACCCTCAATATATAATAGGTGGGAATACTTCTTCAGATGTTTGTGATAGGTATGTATTCCAACATCTGATCGCGTACCGTCGTGTAGCCATTCATCAAAAGCCACCAGATTATTACTCGTAAGATCTGTAAGCTTTTGAATCTTGCCAAATCTCTTCAATGCGTTCAGCGTGCATTGCTTATGTTTTCGAGTCCCCTCACTAATATCTTCAGCCTTGATATGCTCCTTCATATATTCTATGAAGTTGATGGAAGGTTGAACTTTTGTCTTGGGCTTTGCAGTAACAACCTTCTTTGGGGTGGAGATGAATGATGGCTGTTCTTCTTCACCATAATAATAAGCATCGAAGGTGGCAATCGTCATCTCATTGCCCAGTAGCTCCATAGCTCCGACAATCTGTTCACACTTTCTTCGTTCGGCTTTCACTTGTGGTGAGGAAGCAAATTTTTCCCACTTTTCAGCAGGGAAGTCACCCAAAGAAATGTACTTACGCTCTGTTCTGCCAAGATAGATGCGTAATTCTACCTTGCCAGAGCCGCGTTTAGCCGCTTGTTTCTTTCTGTCAAAAATAACTGTTACGTTCTCTTTTAGCATAGTTTAACTTATTAAATCGGCTAAAGGAGTGATTTTGGGGTCTGAATGTGCAAGTGGTAACACATTTTTTGGGGGTGGTAACACATTTGGTAACACATTTCGTTCCCGATAAGGCTTTTTAATTCCCGTTATGTCCTGTTAGCCGTAGGTTCAACATTTAGCATAACTTCCTCTAAATGCGCCATTTAGCTAACAAGTGCCGTGTATAAACGGAAAAGAGGTGTTCATTTGTGAACTCCTCTTTT
>ERZ772920.998-NODE-998-length-15152-cov-20.452540_pt1 | contig 15152 bp, 8 predicted proteins | sample MGYA00511469_ERZ772920 | MGnify/ENA primary metagenome ERZ772920 (study PRJEB29015, sample SAMEA2738069) | human oral metagenome | biome: human oral; feature: human-associated habitat; material: saliva | place: China | collected 2216 ... | reverse complement strand
GTTGTTTCCACCGTTGCCGCCATTGTTGCCGCCACCGTTGTTTCCACCGTTGCCGTTCCCGTTTCCGTTTCCGTTGCCATTGCCGTTCCCGTTTCCGTTGTTGGAATCCCTGGTCGGCTCATCGGAGGGAACTCCCGACTGAATCGGGTTGTTCTCATGCTCGTTCGAAGACTGCGGGGTCTCGATCGTGCTGGAGGGGAGCGGGATGGGCGAGTAGTTCTGGCCCTGACGGTTCGACTCGACCTTCCAGGTGAAGTCGCTGCCCGACAGATTCTTCGTCACGGGCTTCATGTACTTGATCCACACGTCCACCGGCCAGTCGCCGCCATGGAAATGGTCGAGGCCACCAACGTCGTCCAGGGGCACCGAGTTACCGAGTTCATCCGACTGGTACATGGACACGGCCGTGACCATGCCGGGTACGAAACCAATGAACTGTGCGGACAGCTGGTCGGAGGACGTACCGGTCTTGCCGGCGGTCACCAGGCGATCAATCGCCGGGTCGATATTGTTCGCGGTACCGTCGCCCTTCGTGACGGCCTCGAGGGCCGGCATGATGGACGACACCTCTTCAACGTCGAACACGCGGACTGGATCCACGTCACCGCTGAAGAGCAGCTTGTTGCGGGAATCCTCAACCTTCTTGACGATGTGTGCGCTGACGCGCTCGCCGCCATTCGCGATCGTCGAGTAAGCGGTCGCCAGGTCGATGTTGTGCGGGGACGCCGAACCCAGGACGTTCAGAAGTTCATCGGTCAGGCCAAACGTATCCTCGGGAATACCCGCGTCGACCGCGGCCTGGAGAGTGTTCTTAGGCCCCACGTCGTCGTTAAGGGCCACGTAGGCCGTATTCATCGAATACTCGGTTGCACGCACCAGCGTCACGTTGTCGAAGGAATAGCCACCATCGTTCGCGACGGCCGTATCCAGGCCTTCGAAGTACTGCGGCGACTTACCCGAATAGATGTCATACACCGAACCTCCCAGGCGCGCATTGGCCAGCAGGGCGAAGGGCTTGAAAGACGAACCCGCCATCGCGATGTCCTGCGTGACCGTATTCTGCTGACGCTCCTCGAAATCAGGACCCGCGTACTCGGCGAAGATCTCACCAGTGGCCGGGTCCATGGAGGACAGTGCGACGTGCTGGTACTTGGGGTCCCAGCCGCGGACCTGGTTCATGGACTCGGCGGCCTCAACGGCCTGATCCTGGTAGTCCTTGACGATCGTGGAGGTGATGCGCAGGCCGCCCTGGCTGATCTTGTCCTCATCGAACTGGCCGGAGGCCAGCAGCTCGGACTTAACCTGGGCCATCAGGTAGCCGTTAGTGCCGGACATGGACTCGCTGTTGAGCGTGTCGGGGTCAATCGTCTCGGGGAAGACCGCCGCATCCCTCTGGGCCTGCGTGATCCAGCCGTCCTCCACCATGAGGTTCAGGTCACGCTCCCAGCGCTCCCTCGCCTTCCCGGGGCTGATGGCGGGGTCCCACACGGAGGGCGCGGGAATGACCGCGGCAATCAGCGCGGCCTCGGACAGGGTCAGGTCGGCTGCACCATGGCCGAAGTAGGCCTGCGCGGCAGCGTCGATGCCGTAGGCACCACGACCGAAGTAGATCGTGTTCATGTAGGCACCAATGACCTCGTCCTTAGACTTCTCACGGTTGATCTTGAGCGCGAGCACGGATTCCTTGAGCTTGCCACCGTAGGTATCCGTGGTCTTACCGACGAAGTATCGCTCAACGTACTGCTGGGTGAGGGTCGATGCGCCCTGCCGCGCTCCGCCCCGCAGATTATTGACGAGCGCTCGGAGGATACCCTTGACGTCAACGCCGGAGTTCGTGTAGAACGTGCGGTCCTCGGAAGCAACGATCGCCTTGGACACGTAGTCGGGTATTTTGGTTGTGTCGACGATCTGCCTGTTGATCTCGCCGAGGCTACCCATCTCGGTCGTGCCGTCCGCGTAGTAGACGGTCGTCTTCTGCGCGAGCGCCAGGTCATCCGGCGCGGGCACGCTGAGCGTGTTGTACAAGTACAGGAAGACGGCCATGCCGATGATAAAAAATCCCAGGAAGATGGTCAGGATTCCAAAGCCGATGCGCTTGGCCCAGCGGAAACGCTTCTTCTTAGGACTCTTCTTATCGCTCGGCGAGGTCTTGGCGGCCTTTGCCGATGAGCCGGAGGCACGCGCTGAGTTCGACGGGTGACGCGGGGGCAGGTGTTCCCGCCCGGGCGCGCGCTGGTTGCCCGGTTCGACGTTGCCGTTCCCGTTGTTCTGTCCGTTGCTAGTCGCCACGTGTTCGCCCTTTCAGCGGATTGTTGTACCTCTAGGTTAGCCGGGTTTCCTGAAAGTTCCCCATGGAATGGGCACAAACACGTTGGGGTGGGTGCGTGTGATAGCGTACCCACCCCCCCGGATGTTTTTCCGTCAGTGCCCCCTGATCAGGACCACTGTTCCTCGGGACGACCATCGACTGCCCACAGGGTGTGGAACACACCCTCCTTGTCTACCCGGTGGTAGGTGTGGGAGCCGAAGAAGTCGCGCTGACCCTGGATGAGGGCGGCCGGCAGGCGCGTCGCGCGAATCTGGTCGAAGTAGGCCAGGGACGAGGCGAACACGGGGATCGGAACGCCGGCGAGGGCCGCCTGGGACACGACGCGACGCAGCGCGGGCGTGCACTCCTGGAAGCGGGTCGCAAACGGCTCGGCGGCCAGCAGCAGCGGCAGATCCGGATCGGCCTCGTAGGCGCGGGTGATGTCGTCGAGGAAGGCGGCGCGGATGATGCAGCCCGCGCGCCAGATGCGAGCCAGGGCACCCTTGTCGATGCCCCACTCGTACTCGGAAGCCCCAGCCTCGATCTCGTCGAAGCCCTGCGAGTAGGCGACGATCTTGGAGGCGAAGAGCGCCTGGCGCACGTCCTCGATGAACGCAGCCCGGGCCTCGTCCGATTCGATGACGAGCGCGGAGGCGTTGCCCGCGAGCGTCTGCCCGGCTGCGCGCTGGGCGGGCTCGGAGGATGCGCCGCGCGCGAAGGTCGCCTCGCCGATAGCGGTGACGGGCACGGCCAGGTCGAGGGCGGTCTGGACCGTCCATTTGCCGGTGCCCTTCTGGGAGGCGGCGTCCACGATGAGATCGACGAGCGGACGACCGGTTTCGGCGTCCACCTGGCGCAGGACCTCGACGGTGATCTCCATGAGATAGGAGTTGAGCTCGCCCTCATTCCAGGCGGCGAAAATGTCGGCAATCTCGGCCGGCGTCGCGCCCAGGCCCTCGCGCAGGAGGGTGTAGGCCTCGGCGATGACCTGCATGTCCGCGTACTCGATGCCGTTGTGCACCATCTTCACGAAGTGGCCGGCGCCGTTCGCGCCGATGTACGTGCAGCAGGGCACGCCGTCGTAGGTGCCGGCGATGGCCTCGAACATGGGGCCGAGGCGGTCGTACGAGGCCGGGGTGCCGCCGGGCATGATGGAGGGACCCCACAGGGCACCCTCCTCGCCGCCGGAGACGCCCGCACCCACGAAGTGCAGGCCGCGTTCGGCCGCCCACTTCTCGCGGCGGATCGTGTCGGTGAACAGGGAGTTACCGCAGTCGACGATGATGTCGCCCTCGTCCATGAGGTCGGCGAGCTGGCCCATGACGGCGTCCGTCGAGGGGCCGGCCTGGACCATCATGATGGCGACGCGGGGGGTGCGAAGCGATGCGACGAAGTCCTCGAGCGTGGAGGCGGGCACGAAGGTGGCCTCGTCCCCGTGCTCGGCCATGAGCTTGTCGGTGCGCGCGGGCGTGCGATTAAAGACGGCGGTCGCGTAGCCGTTGCGAGCCAGGTTGCGGGCGAGGTTCGCGCCCATGACTCCCAGGCCGTACACGCCGATGTCGGCGGAAGCCTTCTCGGGGGTAAACGTGCTCATGCGGTGACTCTCCTAACGTATAGGTCAGTTGTCACCAGAGTACGTCCGTGGCAGGTGGGGGTGCACCGCGCGCGGGCGTGAGGATGGTCGCGCCCGCTCCACTGACGAGGCCGCTCACCGCCGCACTCACCGGCGCACTTACGTTTCGGCGGGGCTGCGCGCGGGGTCTGCGAGTCTAGTCCTGGGCCTGTCGGGCGGCCTTCGCGGCGGCCTTGCGGGCCTTCTTGTCGGCGACCTTCGCTTCCCAGCGGGCTTGCTGCGCCTGATATTCCTCGGCCAGGGCGCGCACGTCGTCGGAGGCCCACCACTCTAGGAGCGCCTCGCGGGCTGCCTCCTCGCCCAGCGGTCCGCGCTCCATGCGCAGCTCCAGCAGGTAGTCGCGGGCGATCTTGACGGCGCGCGAGGGGCGAAGCCCCAGGATGTCCATGATCTGGTCACCGTCGAGGTCGGGGCGGATCGCGTCGAGTTCCTCCTGTTCGCGCAGGGCAGCGATGCGGGCCTCGAGGTCGTCGTAGGCCGACGACAGGAAGTTGGCCTTGCGACGGTTGCGGGTCGTGCAGTCGGCGCGCGTGAGGCGGTGGAGGCGTTCGAGAAGGTCGCCCGCGTCGGCCACGTAGCGGCGCACAGCGGAATCGGACCATGCGGCCTCGCCGTAGCCGTGGAAGCGCAGGTGCAGCGCGACCAGCGTGGACACGGCCTCGATTGTCGCCTTGTCGAAGTGCAGGGCCTTCATGCGCTTGCGCGTCATCTTCGCGCCCACGATCTCGTGGTGGTGGAAGGACACGGTGCCGTTCTTCTCGAAGCGGCGGGTCGCCGGCTTGCCGACGTCGTGCATGAGGGCCGCGAAGCGCAGGACGAAGTCGGGGGCCGGCACGGGGCCGTCCGGGCCGGTCTCCAGGTCCATGGCCTGCTCGACGACGGTGAGGGTGTGCTCGTAGACGTCCTTGTGGCGTTTGTGCTCGTCAACCGTGGAGACCAGGGCGGCAACCTCGGGCAGGACGATATCGGCGACGCCCGTGTGCACCATCAGCTCGATGCCGCGGCGCGGGTAGGGCGAGATGATGAGGCGCTCGAGCTCGGCGCAGATGCGCTCAGCGGACACGATCTCCAGGCGCGAGGCCATGGTTTCCATGGCGTTCATGACGTCCAGGTCCACGTCGAGGCCCAGCTGGGCGCTAAAGCGCGCGGCGCGCATGATGCGCAGCGGGTCGTCGTCGAAGGACTGCTCGGCGGACACAGGGGTGCGCAGGTTGCCGTCCGCGAGGTCCGCCAGGCCGCCGCAGGGGTCAACCAGGGCCATCTGCGGCAGGCGCATCGCCATCGCGTTGACCGTAAAGTCGCGGCGCGTCAGATCACCTTCGAGTGTGTCGCCGAAGGTCACCTCGGGCTTACGCGACCCGATCTCGTACTCGTCGGTGCGATACGTCGTCACTTCAACGACCACGTCGCCGCGGCGCCCGCCGATCGTGCCGAACTCCTTGCCGATGTCCCACGTCGCATTGCCCCACTGGGCCAGCAGTTCCTCGGTGCGCTCGGGACGCGCGGAAGTCGTCATGTCAAAGTCGTGCGGAGTCACACCCAGGAAAGCATCGCGCACCGGTCCACCGACGAGCGCGAGTTCCTCCCCGGCCTCGTCAAAAATCGTGCAGAGTTCCATAATTGCGGGCGGGAGTGCCGCGAATGTCTTCGTGGCGTTGGCCATGAGGGTAGGAATGTCCGTCGTTCCGGCGTTTTGCGCGGTCACGGGGCCGTTGATCGGGGAAGCTGACTGGGTACTCATCGCCTCTAAGCATGCCAGGAAAGCGCCCTAGCCGACTACCGGGGGCCGCCCACCGGCTAAAGTAGAGTCATGCCTGCACGTTCAGTTGACCGCCGATCCGGGGCTCCTAGACCCCCGCGTCGGTCTGCTTCCATGCGCGCGGGCCGCTCTCACTTGCCGATTTCCGCGGAAACCAGCGCAGGCGGTATTGTCGTGGACGTGCGTGACGGAATTCCCTATGCAGCGCTTATCGCGCGACGCAATCGAGCGGGGCGTATCGAGTGGTGCCTGCCCAAGGGTCACCTGGAGGGCTCCGAGACCCCGCAGCAGGCGGCGCTGCGCGAGGTCGCCGAGGAAACCGGTATCCACGGGCGTATCATCCGCCACCTGGCGTCGATCGACTACTGGTTTTCCGGCAACGACCGCCGCGTCCACAAGGTCGTTCACCACTACCTAATGGACTACGAATCCGGTACGATCACCGTCGATGGAGATCCTGATCACGAGGCCGAGGCCGCCGCATGGGTTCCCCTGCGCGACGTGTCGCGTCAGCTGGCCTACCCCAACGAACGCCGCATCGTGCGCATCGCCCTCGACCTGCTGTACCGGGATAGCCGTGGCTAGGCGCGGCAGGTGGGTCGCCGCCCTGTGCGCGGCGCTGATGGTTCCGCTCGGTCTCTTCGTTCACGAGGCCGGGGCAATTCCCGTACATTCGGCAACGTCCGCGCAGGATCAGTCGCGCCCCTCCGTGATGGGCACTGTGTCCGCAGATTCGGGACTCTCGGTATCGATTGACTCTCTGTCGCCTCGGATCATTACGACCGAGAAAGAAGTCGTTATTTCTGGCACGATCCGCAACGATTCACCGACGACGCTGGCCTCCGTCTCCGTCGAGGTGTTCGTCGCTAACGAGACACCCATCTCCATCTCGTCGATGACGACACAGCTCAGCGAGGACGAACCCGACGCCACGCACGCCGCTTCCTCGACGCTGAACGACGTACGCCGCAGTGTGACCACACCTTTTGAAATTCGTATCCCCACCTCCTCCCTGCCGCTGACCGACACCGAGGAGTGGGGGCCTCGCGTCACGACCGTCACTGCGACCTCCGGCGACTTCTCCGGCAACGACCGCACGATCCTCGTGTGGGACTCCGGCGCGCAGGTCTCCCCCTCCCGCGTGTCGGCGGTAGTTCCCTGGACCTCAGGAAACGCCGCATCGACTCAGGCCGAGCGTTCCGCGGTCCTAACCCTGGCCGGGACCTCGGGCGTCACCCTCGCCGTCGATCCTCTCCTGATCCCTCGCGGCCCCCAGCCCACGACCAAGCACAGCCCCTCCCCATCCGCGTCTGTGACCGACGATGAGGCACAGTCGGAGGGGCAGTCGGGGCAGTCCGACGCCCCCACGGCCTCGCCGAGTCCGTCCGCCTCCGCCGCACCGACGCCCGCGCCCACCGCGACCGACCCGGCACAGCGCTCGCGCGACCTCCAGGCCGAGGCCTTCGTGTCCTCGTTCATGTCGACCACCTCCGAGATCATCGCCCTGCCCGACGCCGATGCGGATCTCGGGGCCCTCGCACTGTCCGGCAACACCGGCTTCTGGGGCCTGGCCTCCGAATCCATCAACGCTTTCCCGGGCACGCCGCGCGCGGCCGGCTGGGTCGCGCCGAGTCACGCCCACAATCCCGGCGCTCCGAGTCCCTCCGCGACCCCGTCGACATCCCCCACGGCCTCGCCGTCGGCATCCGCGACGCCGAACCCGACCCCCTCCGCGACCGGTCCGAGCGGAACCATGACTTCCAAGCCCGACTCGGGTCCCACGATCCTGCGCAACGTCGGCTGGCCCGATGACGCAACCTTCGGCACAACCTTCCTGTCCAACTTCGCCGCGGCCGACCAGATCGCCATCGCCCCGGCCTCGGCACTGACCCCCACTGACGAGGTCCCCTTCACCTCCATGGCGCGCGTCAACGTCAACCCGACGACCGGCGAGACCTCAACAAACGGGACGGGCGCGCACGTCCTCGCCCAGCAGGCAGACATCTCCTCGATCCTGTCGTGGAACGCTTCCGGCGGCGACGCGCTCGACGCCGAGCAGGCCCTCACCGCCATCACGGCGATCATCACACGCGAACGCCCCTCCTCCTCGCGCACCCTGTTCGCGACGGCAGCGCGCGGAACCACCATCAACGACCGTCTCGCCAGCCGTGCCAGCGCGCTCTTCTCCCCGCGCTGGGTCACCGCCACGAGCTTCACGGACATGGCCACCAGCGAACCCACGGACGTCGAGCGCGCCGCCGTCGGCACGGGCACCCTCGCCGACGACACGGCAACCGCCATCACCGAGATGTCGACCTCGCTGACGCTGCTCATTCCGCTGGCGAACGCAACGGATGACCCCGACGCGGTCTTCGACTCGGTCACGCCCCAGGTCCTTCCGGCATTGACTGCCGGGCGCACCCCCTCCGAGCAGCTGGACTCCGCGACCGCCATGACCAGCCAAGTGACGACCATGCTATCCTCGGTGACCGTCGAACCCTCCTCGGCGGTCAACCTGATCAACAAGTCCGCGAACTTCCCCGTCCTGATCCGCAACAACCTGGACTGGCCGGTACGCGTCGACGTCACCCTGATCCCCGACGATCCGCGACTGCGTGCCACCCCCGCGCAATCCCAGCTGCTGGCCGCGCACGGTGCCACCACGGTCGAAGTGCCCGTCGGCGCGATCGGCAGTGGCGACATCGAAGTCACCTACAAGGTCACAACCCCCGACGGCCACATCCTGGACGACTCACAAACCGTTTTCGTGCGCATGCGCGCCGGCTGGGAAGACGCAATCACCGCGGTTATCGCCGCGCTCTTCGGCCTCCTGTTCCTCGTCGGCATCACGCGTTCGATCCGCGGGCGATCCAGGCGTAAGGCCGAGGCCTCCACCGCTTCCGGGAGTACCGACGAACCCGTCGGCTCAACCGAGGCACCCCAGGGGGCATCCGCCCCCGAGACACACCCCGAGGACCCAGAGAAGGCCTCGGACACCGCAGACGAGAACACTGACTCGAAGACCGCCACGACGAAGGAGACCCCATGAGCTCGAAAACGCCAGGCCGATCGATCCTGAGGGCATCGGCGCTGATGGCGTCGGGAACCATGGTGTCGCGCATCCTCGGCTTTATCCGAAACGCGATGCTGATCGCCGCAGTCGGCGCCACCGCAGGCGGCGTGGGCGCGGCCTTCCAGACCGCCAACACGCTGCCCAACACCGTGTTTAACCTGCTTGCCTCCGGCATCTTCGACGCGGTGCTAGTTCCCCAGATCGTCGGCGCGATCAAGCGACGTAACGACGGTGACACCTACGTGAACCGCCTGCTGACGCTCGCTGGCACGGTCCTGTTTGTCGTCACCTTCATCACGATGGTGCTCGCACCCCTGCTCGTCATCATCACGGCCGCCGGCTACACCGAGGACATCCGCAACCTCGCGATCCTCTTTGCACTCCTGTGTCTGCCGCAGCTCTTCTTCTACGGCCTGTATAACCTGCTCGGTGAGCTTCTCAACGCCCGCGAAATCTTCGGCCCCTACATGTGGGCACCCGTCGTCAACAACGTCGTGGGCATCGCCGGCCTCGCCCTGTTCCTGGGCATCTGGGGCGGTGCTCCCGACGGCGGCATCCCCGCAGGCGACATCACCTCCGCCCAGTTCTGGGTCCTGGCCGGTTCGGCGACCCTCGGCGTCATCTGCCAGGCCCTGTGCCTGCTGTGGCCGATGCGTCGCGCGGGCATCTCTTTCAAGCTGGACTTCCACTTCCGCGGCACGTCCTTCGGCTCGATGCCGCGCGTGGCCGGCTGGACGTTCGCGACCCTCGGCGTCTCGCAGGTCGGCGTCCTGTCGACCAACAACCTGGCCGCGATGGCCGACGGCTTCATCGGCCGCAACGGTACCCAGGGCGGCGTCGTCGGCATCCTCGCTTATTCGACGGCGTTCATGATCTTCATGGTCCCCCAGTCGCTCATCACCGTGTCCCTGACGACCGCAATCTTCACGCGCATGGCTGGTGCCGTCGCCGATGGCGACAACCGGGCGGTGGCCGACAGCTACCATCTGGGCGTCCGCACGATCACGTCGCTGACCCTCGTGGCCGCGGCCATGCTCATGGCCGGCTCGGTGCCCATGATGGAGATCGCGATGGCCGCCAAGGGCGGGGATCCCGAGGCTGTGACAGCCTACGCCCTCGTCCTGACTTCGTTGATGCCCGGCGTCGCCTCCACGGGCATGGTCCTCATGAGCCAGCGCGTCTTCTTCGCCTACGAGGACGTCAAGCCCGTGTTCCTCATGGGTATTGGCCCCACGATCATCCAGGTGATCGTGGGCTGGTCCCTGTACGCGGTGACCGGCGCGCGCTGGTGGGTTATTGCTGCGTCCCTGGGCGAGACGGTCTGCCGTCTCACGCAGGGCATCATCGCCGTCGTGTGGGTCTCCCGCGAGAACCGCTACGTGGATCGAGTGGGCCTGCTGCGCTCCTACGTGTCGTTCCTGGTGGCCGCCATCGTGGCAGGTATCGTCGGATTCGGTGTCCTGTCCCTGATGGGCATCCACACGGATACTTCCTCGACCCTGGCACGCATGGGTATCGCCGCTGTCAAGCTCGCCATCGTCTCGGCGATCACCGGCGTCGTGTACCTGGTATTCCTGCGCTTCGTTTCTCCACGCGAATCCGCGACGATGATGCGCCCCCTCCTGACCCGCTTGCGCGTCCCCACCTCTGTGGTGAACATCCTGGCAGCCTCTTCCACGCCGACCGCTGACGGAGCTGCGATAATGGTGTCAAACACATCCGACCAGACGGAGGAAGCGATGGCCCCCACGCCTGAACCGACCGGCGACGAGAAGAAGATGCCGTCGTTCGACGAGGTCGTTGACCCCTCGCCGATCCCTGCGCCTCCGGCGAGTCCCTCCCCCGCCTCGGAAGACGCCTCCGTTCCGCCAATTCCAGATGCTCTGCCGACCCCCGCGCCCGTCGTAGCTCCGGCCATCGCACCCGCGACGCAGGCTCCTGCCGTGAACCCGGGTTTCGTCGAGGCAGTGGTCGTGCCCGCTGTCGATGCCGTCGCTGAAGCGACGGATGCCGCCAGCGCGCAGCCGATCCCCGAGACCTCGGCTGAGGTCGGCGTCAAGCCGGTGAGCAACGAGGCCGCGGACGCGGCCGAGGTTCCCGCCACCGCCTTCCCGGTCGCTCCCACGCCACCCAAGTCCACCGCCAGCGGCTACGAACGCGAGGGTGCCGTCTTCCAGACGGACTTCCCGCACCCGGAGCCGCTTACCGACGCGCCCTCAACCCACCAGATCCCGCGCATCCAGCCGCTCGCACCCGAGCCGCCCGCCTCTGCGAAGATCCCCGACGGCATGCACGCCCCCGCTGACGCCACGGCAGTGATCCCCCCGATCACCACCGCTGCGGCCACGCCGGCAGCCGCCCAAGCCGAGCAGCAGGCCGCTGAGGCTGCCCCGACCTCGTCAGATGAGAAGAAGACACCCGAGGATTCCGGTCAGCTCATCGACCCGACGAAGCCCGCGCTGATCTTCGGTGTCATCGTGTTCCTCTTCGGCGCGATCTGGGGTCCGTGGATGGCGACCCGCCCGGTCACCGACCTCAATCTGGCACAGTCGCTGCGCGAGGCTACCACGCAGGTGCAGTCTGACAACACTCCCGCGCCGAACCTGACGACCACTCCCCCGCCCGCGCCCTCCGTGACGCCCGTGATCTCCTCCGTGCAGGTCCTGTCGTGGAACAACGACGACGGCGACCACCCGGACCGCGCGATCAACATGATCGACTCGAACCCGTCGACGTCGTGGAGTTCGCGCTGGTTCGATAACAATCAGTTCCGCGACGACACCTCCGTGACCATCGTCGTCAAGCTGCAGCAGAAGGCCACCGTGTCCTCGGTGACCCTGCACATGGATTCAGCCACCTCCGGCGGCGAGCTCGTCGTGCGTAACATCACCGATCCGACGAAGCCGCGTGAGGGAACAGAACTGGCCACCTCGTCGTTGTCCCCGACGACGACGATTACACTGCCCCAGCCCGTCGAGACCGACTCGATTGCGCTGCAGTTCCGCTCGATGCCCAAGGGCCAGGACGGACGCAACTGGGCGTGGATCTCCGAGCTCACCGTCCAGTAACCCTGAAGGAGGGTACATGTCTTTCGTGACGATTCCGGGCCTTGTAACGGCCGAACCTACCGAGGCCGCCGCTCCCGTCGATGCCTCGATCCCCTCGACCGAGGTCCCCGAGGGCGCCACCGTCCACGACGTTGTCATCGTCGGCTCGGGCCCCGCCGGTTACACGGCTGCGGTCTACACGGCCCGCGCCGGCCTCGCCCCCATCATGCTGGCCGGCCAGCTGGCCGCGGGTGGCGCGCTCATGACCACGACCGAGGTCGAGAATTTCCCCGGTTTCCCGGAGGGCATTCAGGGCCCCGAGCTCATGGATAACATGCGTGAGCAGGCCGAGAAGTTCGGCGCGGACATTCGCTACGAGGACGTCGTCGCCGTCAACCTCGAGGGCGACGTGAAGGCCGTGGCGACCGAGGACGAGGTCTTCTACGCGCGCGCCGTCATCCTGGCCACCGGCTCGGAGTACCGCCACATGAACGTGCCCGGCGAGGACGAGTTCTCCGGCCGCGGCGTCTCCTACTGCGCGACCTGCGACGGCTTCTTCTTCAAGGATCGTCGCCTGGCGGTCATCGGCGGCGGCGACTCCGCGATGGAGGAGGCGACCTTCCTGACGAACTTCGCGTCCGAGGTCGTCGTCGTGCACCGCCGCGACGCCCTGCGCGCCTCGCGCGTCATGGCCGAGCGTGCCCTGAACAACCCGAAGATCTCCTTCGAGTGGAACGCGACCGTCGAGGAGGTCCTGGGCGACGAGGCCGTGACCGGCCTGCGCCTGGCCTCCACGGTGGATGGTTCCACGCGTGAGATCGCCGTGGACGGCGTGTTCGTCGCGATCGGCCACCTGCCCCGCACGGGCTTCCTGCGCGGCCAGGTCGCCCTCGACGAGGCCGGCTACATCACGGTCGACGAGCCGTCGACGCGCACGTCCGTGGCGGGCGTGTTCGCGTGCGGCGACGCCGTGGACCACACGTACCGCCAGGCCATCACGGCGGCCGGCTCGGGCTGCCGCACGGCCCTGGATGCGGAGCGCTGGCTGGCCTCCCTGGGCGACCAGGCGTGACCTCCTCCCCCACTGCCCCCGGCGCTGCGAGCGCTGGCGCGCCCCGGCCTCGTACCTGCCCGTGCGGGTCGGGAGCGTTGCTGGCGCAGTGCTGCGGGCGCTACCTGGACGGCGAGGTGGCTCCGACCGCCGAGGCGCTCATGCGTTCGCGCTACACGGCGTTCGCGCTGCGCGACGAGGACTACCTGTTCCGCACGTGGCACCCGCGCACGCGCCCCGCTCCCCCGTACTGGGTGGAGGGGACGCAGTGGACGGGCCTGACGATCCTGGGGGCCGAGGCCGGGGGTCCTTCCGACGAGGAGGGAACCGTCACGTTTGTGGCGTCCTGGCGCGATGCGCTGACGGGTGAGAGCGGCCAGATGCGGGAACATTCGCGCTTTTCCCGCCGCGCTGGCCGGTGGGTGTACGAGTACGGCGCGAATGACTGACACTGCGGTAGGATTTCAATATGTTTGTTCGTCGACTCCTGTCACCTCCCGTCATCGTCGGGGCCTCTCTCGTCGTGGCGGTTGCCATCGTCGGCGGTTTCATCACGAATCCGCTGCCGATCGATACCGCCGTGTGGTCCGACTTCATCGAGTCGCGCTCGCCCGCGTTGAACACCTTCATGACGGCCGCGTCCTGGCTGTTCGACCCCAAGCGCGCCGTCGTGCTGGCATTTCTCGTTGCGGCCGCCGTCTGGTGGTTCATCAAGAAGGTCATGCACGCGCTGTACATCCTGTGCTCCGTCGCGTTCTCGGCCGCGAACAGCTTCATCATCAAGCACGTTTTTGAGCGCCCCCGCCCCGAAGAGGCCTACCGTCTGATCACCGAGGACGGCTACTCCTTCCCCTCGGGCCACGCGACCGCGGTCACCGCCCTGGTGGTGTCGCTCGTTATGGTGCTGACGATGACGCGTTTCGGGCGCCGCATCCGCCACCTGCTGTGGGTTGCTGCCGTTGCGTTCATCGTGTTTATCTGCGTGACGCGCCTGTACCTGGGCGTCCACTGGGTGACCGACGTGATTGGCGGCTTCAGCGTGGGTCTGGGCTCGTCGATGATCTTGGCGCCGTTCATGATCGGGCCCAACGCCCTGAAGTTGTTCCGCTAGTTATCGGAGCTCATTTGTTGCCGGGAGCGCGCGGCCCCGGGCGCTTCCGCGTGCGTTGCGTGCGTTGCGTGCGTTGCGTGCGTTGCGTGCGTTGAGGGGCTGTGTGCGTTGCGTGTGTTGCGTGCGTTGCGTGCGTTGCGTGCGCTGAGGGGCTGCGTGCGTTGCGTGTGTTGCGTGCATTGTGTGTTGCGTGTGTTGCGTGCGCTGCGGGGCTGTGGGGCTGCGCGGACTCCCGCCCGCGTACGCCTCCTCCCCTCTCCCCCAAATCTCGCACGTAATTTCCCTCGGTCAGTATTCGACTTCGCTCACAAACGTTGGAATTGCAAGGGGCCAATTTCAAAATTGGAAAGAGTCGCAGGGGAATTACGTGCGACATTGTTGGGGAACCATGAGAGTCTCGGACACAAGCGGATATCCGGATAGGAAACGAACATCCGGATAGGAAACGAACATCCGGATAGGTAACGAACATCCGGATAGCTTAATAACCTATCCGCATCCGCATAACCTATCCGGATACACACAACCTATCCACGTAGTACCCGGACACAGGGCACAATAGCTGCAGGCCGGAGGACGCGAGGTCCACGCAGGCACGCGGGGTGGGCACGCCGTTGACGGCGCGCGCGGTGAGCGTACCTACGGTCCGCGCAGACGCCCGGTACGCCAAGGGGGTGGGCACCGAAGTACCCACCCCCCATGACTCAGCCACGGCCTCGTCGAGGCTCAGGCTGAACCAGGCTCAGCCCTGGCGACGGCGGCGCACCCACAGGAAGAGGCCGCCAACGGCCGCGGCTCCCAGACCGGCTGCGCCGACCATGCCGTCGAAGCCGGTGCGTGCGAGGCCTCTGGCGACGCGCTGGCCGACGCCGGGCGCCGGGGTGGCCGGGGCGTCGGGCGCGACGTAACCGAAGTTCACGCCGGTGACCACCTGGTTGTCGAAGCCGACCGTGATCTCGCCGGACATGGAGTCGGCGATGCCGTCCGGGTCCTCGGTCTGGTCGAGGCCGGCCAGGTCTCCGTCGGTGTGAACCTTGACGCGGTAGGTTCCTGCGGGCAGCTTCTCGAAGGAGTAGTTGCCATCAGCGTCGGTCGTCACGGTGGCGACGACGTGACCGTCCTTGTCGAGCAGGTCGACCGTCACGCCGGAGAAGGTCTCTTCACCGTCGG